>Ga0209231_1000247_pt1 | contig 35954 bp, 31 predicted proteins | sample Deesub45470m_DNA_FD_188086 | JGI IMG/M metagenome (GOLD analysis project Ga0209231, IMG submission 188086) | Deep subsurface microbial communities from North Pacific Ocean - 450_OLKR46/470m Metagenome (SPAdes) (version 2) | ecosystem: Environmental > Terrestrial > Deep subsurface > Unclassified ... | reverse complement strand
CTTCCACACTGGAGCTGACGGCAGGAGTGAAATCGCTGATCCAGCTGACATTGGAAGCCCATACGCCGGCGTGGAATCCGCTACTGTGCGCATAATCAAAACCGCCTTGCACTGCCGGGGCGCCGGAAGTTTGCGAGATGCCGCGGAACACGTAATCACTGGTCAGGCCGACATTCGCCGTGAACGGAGATGCCTCTTCTGCCAGCGCCACGGAAGGCACAGCTAATGCAGCCAGGATCAGGGTGTTCAATAATTTGCTGGTGGACATGGTGTTTCCTTTCTTGGGATTGATAACAAAATGATTTTCTGCACAATACCATAAGCATATTGCGTGCCAAGATTATTATTCACCATAAAAACAATAGCTTGTGAAATTACCCCGGCAGACAGCGCACCCACTGTGCACCATAGCTACACAGTCTTGCGAGCCTGTGCACCGATTTCGTGCCCCGACGCACCAGTTTTGCTACACTGCCGGAAAAACAGCATGGATAAATCCCACGCTTTTTTGTCACTATTTACCTGCTTATAAGGAGTCACATCATGCTGAATGCACAAATTTTTGAAGAAATTACCGCCAAGTTAAGCGCAGTGACCGAGAGCGGCCCCGCCAAAGACATCGAGAAAAACGTGCGCGCCTTGTTGACGCAGGGTTTTAGCAAGCTCGATCTGGTGACGCGCGAGGAGTTCGATATTCAATCACAAGTGCTGGCGCGCGCGCGCGAACAACTCACCGCCCTGGAAGCGCGCGTTGCCGAACTGGAAGCGCAGCGCGACACAGCAGCAAAATAGCATGAGTCTTGCGGTACTCTACAGCCGCGCGCTATCCGGCATGGAAGCCGAGCTGGTGACGGTCGAGGTGCATCTGGCCAATGGCTTGCCCGGCTTCACCATCGTTGGACTACCCGAAACCGAAGTCAAGGAAAGCAAAGACCGCGTACGCGCAGCGCTGCAAAACTGCCAGTTTGATTTTCCCGCCCGGCGCATCACCGTCAATCTCGCTCCCGCCGATTTGCCCAAGGAAAGCGGACGCTACGACCTGCCGATTGCCCTGGGCATCCTGGCGGCAACCGGGCAGATTCCTGCCGATAAACTCGCAGATTATGAATACGCAGGCGAACTCGCGCTGACCGGCGAACTGCGCGCCATACGCGGCGCGCTGGCGATGACCTATCGCGCCGCCCACTCGGGAAGGGCGTTCATGCTGCCCGAAGCCAATGCTGCCGAGGCCGCGCTGGTGGAAGACGCCGTGGTCTATCCGGCCAGAACACTGTTGCAAGTCGCCGCGCATCTCGCGGGTCGAGAAACGATACGACCGCACATCAGTCAGCCGCAAGCCATCACGCCCCATTACCCCGACATGAACGAGGTAAAAGGCCAGGAGCAGGTCAAGCGCGCGCTGGAGATCGCCGCCGCCGGAGGCCACAGCGTGCTGATGATGGGGCCGCCCGGCACCGGCAAGTCCATGCTGGCGGCGCGCTTCCCCGGGATTTTGCCGCAAATGACTGAGGCCGAAGCGCTGGAAAGCGCGGCTTTGCAATCGCTGGATGGCAATTTTGATGTGGCGAAGTGGAAGACCCGCCCCTATCGCGCGCCGCACCATACCGCTTCCGGCGTAGCGCTGGTGGGCGGCGGTGTTAAACACAAAATAATTTGCAACTATCCAAAGGTAATTGCGAACCTATACAATTAAATGCGAATATATACGCCTCAACTCTAAGCAAATGGGGCGCAAATGCTGGAAGCCAAAAGGATTCGAATAGCAGACTTTCCTGAAGGTGAATCCTTATGGCGCGTGGATTGGATGGGGGGTATTCACAAAAACCCAACTGTACAAACTGAGCATCTGATCACTGTATTTCTTACCCAGCTCAACTGTGGCAGCGATACCCCCTTCTACCCGCTGAATAGCAAATACCTCAACACCCAGTATCGAAGAGTTGCTGAAATTGGCGTTGGGCTGCTTCCAATCGTCTGGATTGGATCTGTTTGGAAAAACGGGATTCGCATTGACGATGTGAAGTATGTCAAAAGGTCATTATCCGTCGATACCACTCTGGCTAAGACAATCAGATTTTCAGACTATTCCGATCCTTTAATTAAATCCAGACTAATTCCCGCATCTCAATATCCGCTTGGTGGAAGAGCATGGGCGCAGGTTCAACATGCCCCACTATTTGCACTACCATTTATGGGCGATCCATATGGCCTGCTGATTCCCGCAATCGAAGTTATTCGTTTCTACTACATCTACTCATCTTCTTCTGCACGCGCACTCTTCTATGGACAGTACAACTCCCTGTATCAAGATCCAGAATTAGACTATACAACGCCTGTACCCTCTGTGAAATTAACATTGTGCTGGTTTACAAGGCATAGCGACGCATGGATGTTGGCAAGGTACATTGCAAGCAAGGCTATAGAGAATCGAGTCAAAAAAATCCACAGCTGGGCCACACTGAAAATTCTGAATGCTGCCGACACCGAAATTCCCAGGTCATTTTTCCCCTTCGATGGCAATACCAATCTGAAGGTTGAGGGGGTGCAGATTATTGGAGATGACGGGAAGTCCAGGTTCTTAGCCACGCGCCTTCGGAATTGCTCCCATCCGATGCCCTATTTAGACGTGACTATTCGAGTCGAGGAAAAACCAACCGACCCACAGGAATTAGAGGAACGCACACCTATTTGGCACAAAACATGGCCTAAGGGACTGGATATAGCAAGTCTCCCTGCCAAGCATGATCAGGAACCTGATAAAAATATGGAGCGAATGCTGTTGGAAGCTAATGAAGCAAGGTTTGAAGCGCTGAAAGGAAAGAGGCTCATTAAAGAAGAAATCCTGCCAAAACCCAAGGAGTATGAGCGTAAGCCAAAAGATTCAGATGAAAATAAAAAAGGGTTGGGGACATCAGAGGGAACTGGCGGAAATAGCGATAACGCCCGAGTCGAGTTCAGCCAAAATTTAGCACCTGATGATGAAGGTCCTCCAATGTCACTCATCAACTTTGTAAATGCGCTGGCCTATCTGCGCAGTCAAGGGTTGAGCGTTAAGACCATACAGGTCGGAGAACATGTTGAATCGTATAAGAACGAGGCAATCAGTTTTTTTACCAAGATAGGCAACTCAAATAGGCAGTGGGGTGTTATTCACAGCAATCCTCCAAAACAGCGAGGGATTATGGTGGCGCGGGTTGGTAACGATGAAAAATTTGCTTATGTATTGGAGATCGAGCGAGATCCGTACCGGAAACCAGAACGCTATTCTGTGCTTATTATCTCTTCGCCATCGTATGCAGAAATTTCAGAAACAGAACTTAAATCACTAATGCATGAATGCCAGTTGCATGGAAGATGGCCACCTGAGGATGAGACGCGCAAATACTTACGAGACTCCACATTCCATCGCAAGCCGAAACAAACTGCGTCGTCAAAAACGATAACATCAACTCATGTTGATGATCCCGTAGATCCAGATATGGGGAAGAGGATATTTGCAGCACTGGAGAGGATAGGTCTCGCGACAAACAGAAACTACAACTAATTAGCTAGCTTGCGCCGCCAGTAGTAAAGCGACTTCACTGACAGCTCGTGCCGCTTTGCGTATTCAGTTGCCGGAGTCGTTTCCATCTCGCATGCAGCTACATGCGCCATCCAAAACGCTGTTCCCATATTCATGCTCGATTACCTCCGTATTGAAGGTGCGCAGCATGTGGCAATTCAAATCAGGCAACAAGTCCGCAGTTTATGGAGCGCTTACGCTATTACGATACTAAATCCGCCACCCGTTCCAATCGCAAAGCCGCCAGTATCGTGACTTGAACAGCGGCTTTGCTTCACATTGCAGAAGGTCATCTTGATTAGGCTTGAAGTTCCGGAATCGAGACATACCCGACCACCAAGCGGGGACATCTGACTGACAGCTTTACTACTGACAGCAGACCTTCAATTAAAGGGGATGAGTGACTCTTGATCGGCCATAACTGCCGGTGGCGGTCAGACTGTTCTATGACTGGTATGTGTGACGAAGCGGTCAGTCGAGATTGAAAATTTCTATCGACCTCTATCAGTCGGCAATCGACACCCCGTTGCAGAATTTCAATTATTCAGACAGCGGAAATTCAACATCTCGTATTACCTCACGGCGTCACCGATCAGCCTACCGCTCACCTTGGTTACCAGCACCACCGCCTGACTCGTCGTCCTCGTCATAGCTCCTTTTTCGCATTTCTCTTTCGGCCTCGGCGCGGCGCTGTTCTGACGCGATCATGAGTTCGAGTTCTGCAATATGCTTTTCGGAGAACGCTTTGACCGCCGGTCGTTCGTCTGCCAACCATTCCATCAATGATTCCTTCTTGGCACGCCATGCTTCCACAAAACCCAATTCACCAGAGACAACGCCGGTGTTGTCAACGCTGCCCCGGACTCCAGCCATTTTTCGGACGTCATCTGGAAACATCGACACAATCTCCTTCAAGACAACGTAGGTGGTGGTCTCACCCCGATAGTTCTGGAGAATAGCCAGTGCGAAATCTGCTTCCGTATCGCCGCCAGCCTTTACCAGCTCGGCGAGCGCTGCAGCGAACTCCGGGGAGCAATCAGGAAACGCGCTGCTGAGCAGGCGTCCACCTCGAAACTGGAACTGCCTTTGGTCTTGTGCGAACCATGAAAGCCCATTGCTGATTGCGAGTTTCGGGTCTTTAGAAAGCTCATTTTCTAGGTCATGGAACTGGAACGGCACCGCCTCAAAGTGTTCTTCGTCCTCGCCTTCATCTGCCTCCTTGGCGAGCCGAGCACTGAAGTAGTCCCAAACAGCCTCCAGGTGGCGCTCGGCCAGCCGAACCAAAATGCGCTCGGCCTGGTAATCCACTTGGCGAAGATTGATCAGATTATCCAGAACCTGCGCCGTCCTTTCCGGATTCAATTCCTCATAAAACTTTGTTGCCTTCTCCAGAAACCACGCACCCGAGACCCATCGTGGGTCTTTTCGATCATTCAGAAAGGTTAGTGCATCACGCAGGTATATGTCGATGTCTGCAATCTTTTCCGTTCCATAATGTTCCAAGGCAAACAGGAGACATTCAATGACCGTTATTGACTCATCCTCTTCAATCGCGCGCTTCAGCAGGCGCGCGGCGAATTCAGGTTTCTTAACATCTGAATAGCGAAGGTGACGTACTACGGCAGTAAGGTTCCTAGCAGATTCAAACTCACTCTCCAAGGTGCGCTCATATATGTCGCTTCGACCGCTCAGAGCCAGACCATTGAGAAAGCCTGAAAGGAAGCTGCGCAGGTCATCTGAGGCCTTTGCCAAGAATCTGTCGGCCACTTCTGGCTTACGTTCAGCCAGCTTGCTGATGAAATTTCCAAAAACCGGAAAGGTGGCAAGGTCGTTCGACTTGGTTTCTGCGCAACGCCAAATCAGGTCGAACCAATCGTTCTCGTTCACCGCATTGATTTCGTCGATGTAGCGGTTAGCTTCCCCACACCTATATTCGTCGGCTCCCCTGTAGTCGAACTCCTTTTCGGTCCAGTGATCGGGGTATACGGACTCAAAACCTACCAAGACCTTGTATCGAACAAACCGATTATCGGCGTTGATCGTGTCGCGGAATTTAAAGATTTCTGCCACGAGCGCCGCGGCTTCGGCCTGACAACCGAAACGATTTTCCGGGTCTTCGGTAAGACCTTTCGCCCGGAAATATTCGAAAAGGAATCGGTGTTCCAAGTGCTGGAGCAGCTCGTAACTTTCTGTCTTAGCGCGTTCCGTCACGAAGTCGACTATGCGTGTGGCATCCTTGACCGTAATAGCCAGGAGCTCATTGGAAAATTGCGCCTGATTAGGAGTCCTTGTAGCAGCGTCCAGGGCTGAAAGAACTGCACGCTTCTGCGCATCGTCGGTCGATCGATCATAGGCCGCGAAGAGTGCTTTGATCGCCTTATCGCGAACCTCCCTGAGCTGATCCGATGCGGGTACGGCCCCCGTGCTCAAGATTACGGAGTCGGCCTTCCACTTTGCGCCGGTGATGTCTGATTGAATAGCTTCGGTCCAAACGGTGAGGGCGATGGGCCGAATACTATCCACCTCGGCATTGCTCATGCCTGCAAGATGATCTATCAATGCCATCTGCAGCATCGGGCCTACATGATTGTAGGCATCAATGTTGTATTCGGATAGGTTTTTGACAGCGTTTACAATTTGCTGGCGAATATTGTAGTTTGGTTCGTCCCGATAAATGTCGATAAGCAGTTGCAGCGTTCCGGTTACGTCGGCGTTGCGCAGACTCCCGACGATCTCCACGACAAGCTTCGTCACTGCATTGGCCTTGAAGCCCTCCATATTTCCATATGTGGTTTCTATCGGAACAGGCTCTGTGGCGCGTGCGGCTTTGACTGCCCTCAGCAGCGGGCCTTTCAATCCATGGTAAGCGGCAGGCAGGTCGTCGTAATGCGGGATCGCGTAATCTTTCAGTCCTGACAGAATCTCGTAGCGCTCATTGTTGTTCTGCGCATTATCCAGCAGTTTAACGATGTCCTTGTCGAAGAGCTCTTTGCCGTGGAGAACCCGTTCATACTCCTGCTGGGCCTTCTGCATCTCAAAGCCAGCCGGGATCAGGTATTCGTCCATGATTCGCTTGAATCGGCGTTCGATACCTTTCATGGCTTTCCCGCCGTAGCCATCACCTAACTCGTCTTTGTAAAGAATGTCGTGGGAGGTCTCGGACCAAGCGTGGTTCAGAATGGTCTGGACCTGAATTTCGCAGCGCAGGCCAGCGAATCTCGCATATTCGGGAAGGCGAATTCGATCTTCACCAAGCCGTACCGTGTAGTGATCTGCGCGGTATTGCTTACCGTTGTTTTCCGGGGTGGGATGGTGAATTTTGGTCGAGTCCTCCTCAATCTCGAAATTGTCGCGGATCAGGGGGGATGCTAGGAAGCGTTCAACGTCATTGTTGGTGTAGAAGATAAGCCGAGCGGCGGCGAGATCGCGCCGGTCAAGTTCCAGCGACTGTGTGTCCAGATTGTGCGCCTCAGCTAGGCGCCGTCGCAGGCTTTTAATCCCTTTAGCTCGGCATTGGACTGACTGAGGCCGTGGCAGGTCTTCAGCAGCCAGCAAAGCCTTTTCCAAGATGAAGCGAACCGTCTCAGCAAAGGCTTCGTAAGTCGCCAAATATTTCGTCTCGTAGTCGTTAATATTCACAACAGTTAGCCGACTATCGCTTCGGTGGCGGCGTGATTGGTGCCATTGGGCGCGTGCCGCTAGGAGGCGGATTTACATTTGATTGCTCTCGCCCCCCAGGAACTGGTGGTGTCTGCCTAGGCTGGGGCGTTTGCGGCTGATTTGGTTTTGTTGCCATGTTTCATTCCTCCTTCGGTTGGTCAATAAACTCTACCCACTTTACATCTTTGGTATTGATGAGTAGCCCCTCAATCCCAGTCAACAGAGACTGTTCCCCTGTTTTTAACAACCACGCGGGCCGAACAATGAAAAAATGCCCTTTCCCGGACTCGGATGGCCAGACTTGTGGGTAACCTGATAGGCGTCTTTCATCCGTAAGATGTAGAACGACATAATTCTGACGTTCAGACAATACACCGTGCCATTCGGATGGATACGATGTTCTGGTTGTAAAGCCTCTCTCGCGGATCCATTTGTGAAATGAGTCTTTATTGGTGAGATAAGCCAATGATGCGCCTAACAGGACGGCAATAAATGCTGATGCGAGAGTTTCGGCTGCTCGATCCCAAGGCCGGATGTAATACAAAGTTCCAAAAAATTCCAGCGACCACTGAACGACAGGGAGAAGAGCCTGCACCAAAAATGTAAAAATGAGAGCCTGAATTACTCGCTCGAACTGGGATGGCTTTACATGCGATGTAAGGCCGTAAAATACCCAAGCCGCCAACAGCCCTGGCAGCAAATATTGTAAAAGAGCGGCGGTTTCATTAGAGAGTTCTGGCATGATCGTGATTGGCTAACGAAAATTAACCGGCTCAGCCTACCAACTGAGCCGTCTTCGGGTCGTAGACAACTGCGGTAATTGACCCATCCCGAATGCGCTGAACCGCTTCGTCAATCACATTGAGCGGAACCAAGAACCATTCTCTCGGTTTCACCGGATGACCGAAGCGATCCTCGATGGTCAAGTCAAGTTGTGCTGCACCAAAAAGGCGGTGGAAGATGTTTTCCAGCTTAGCGCGGTTCAGGTTGTGAAGCTTGTATGTGGCGACCACCTCCACGTCAGCCAACAGATAGGTCGCATCCTTTTCCGCATTTGCGATGCGTGTCTCAACCCTGCCGCCGGTTACGCCAATCTTGTGAATCAACTCGCGGTGCTCGGCTACGAATGGATGGCTGGACAGGCTGCGCAGCACATAGATGGTTCCGGAAGCAATATCGTCAGGTTCAGGTGCATCGCCGAACAGCGGCCCCATGTCCGTATCGGTCAGGCGTCGACCTGTCTCATCTTTGTAGAGTGCTCGCTCCAGTGAACGGCGCAATAAATTGCTTTCCGTACCGTTGTCGTAGATCACTCGCAGGCGTGCATCGTTTCTTCCGTACGCAGCCTTGATGGTTTCACCCACTTCGGCCACATACGCAAACTGTCCGCCAACGATGAAGTAATTCCCTCCCTCAATGCTGGTATCGCGACCGAAGCGTATTGTTTTTCGAATTCCTGCTTTCAACTCCCGATCCACTGACTCAAACAACGGTTTAAACTTTTCAAAATCCGCGCAAGGCATTCGGTCGGCAATTTCTTCTGCCGCACGCTTTTCAACGGTAGAACGTACATGACGCAATACGGTGATGTCGCTTTGATCGGCGGGTTCATCGCCGATGCCCAACTCGGCCAGCAAAGCATCCTCGTCCAAGTCGTCTACATCTGCACGAACCGCCGCCGTACCAGATAGCAGGCCGTGGGTATCCAGTTCGGCCAGCAAGAGTTGCGCTTCCGGTAGCTTGCGAAGCTGGTCTAGGCGCACGGCATACAGGCGCTCGAAGATGTCGCGCCCCTCACCATGCAACGGGGCGCGACCATGCGCCTGATGGAAGCGTAGGATGTCCTCAAAGCTCGCGATGATGCGTTCCTCTTGCGGGGTTCGGCTGGAAACCTTGAGCGGGGTGACTTCTACGCCTAGCGCATCCAGCAGCTCGTCATCGTCCATTTCAGCCATTGTTTGATTCCCCTTGCGCCTGTGCCGCCTTTGCTTGTGTGCGGTAGCGAGCAAACGCGGCCACGCCTTCTGCCATGCGCTTTTCCCAAGCATCGGCTGAATTGATGTCCGGCACACGGCCACGCTCATTCTTGAACTGCAAGGCGCGTTTTGCCAAGTCACGGGCTTCGTCTTCGGGGATGCTCACTTTCTTGGCGGCAATGCTGGCCTGCACCTGGCGCAGTGATTTTTCATCCATCGCTTTCGCCAGCACGGCATAGGCCGAATCGAAAGGGTTGATGCGGTCGATCAGGTCAATGTCCAAGTCGCGTACATTGATAAACTTGCGCACACCATCCAGCAAGGCCGTGCTGCCTTGTATTGTGCCGTCGCCCGTGCCACCAAGCGCATCGGCCTGAGCCAAGGCCAACTTGGCCTGCTGGGTAATGTTCATGGCGGCGATGGCGTGCTGGCGGATGGCCTCTTGGTCTGTGTCGCTCAAATCAGGGTAACGCTCACGCACGATCTTGCCCATGTGCAACTGGGTCAGTTCTTCCGGCAGGGTGTTTTCTTTGTCGAACAAGCCGCGTTCCAGCACGGTTTTTTCCTGCAAGAAACTGGTGACGACTTCGTTCAAGTCTTCCTTGCAGATGCGCGTAGCCTCGGGGCTTTGTGGTGTTGTCAGCCCATTAATTTCTACATGAATTTGGCCGGTGTCCGTGTTGACCCCGATGTTGTGGCCCCCGTCCTTGTAGCCTTCCTCGCCGTAATCAAAGCCCTCCTTCGGACCAGCGTTCTTGGGGGTGAACTCATAGCGTGGTGCCAGTACCTGTTCCATCAGCAGACTGGCGGAAATAGCCTTGAGCATGTCGTTCACCGCTTCGGCCACGGCGGCTTGTTCGGCTGCGGGTTCGGCAATCAGATTAGTGAAACGTGATCGTTCCTTGCCCTCGGCATCACGGGTGGCACGGCCAATGATCTGCACGATTTCGGTCAGGCTGCTGCGGTAACCGATGGTCAGTGCATGTTCGCACCAAATCCAGTCGAATCCTTCCTTCGCCATGCCCAAAGCGATGATGATGTCCACATGGTCGCGGTTATTCTTCTGCGCCGGGTCTTTCAACGCAGTGAGCACTTTGGAACGCCTGGCCGGATCGCTGTCATCCACCAAATCCGCTACTTTCAGCGTGCGCCCCTCCTTAGTTTTCACCAGATGGAAGCCGGTAGCCGGGTCAACGCAATCCCATTCGCCCAAGCCTTCCATGATTTCATTCACCTCGCGCTCTTTATCTTTGAGGCTTTCGCGGGCATTCACATTTGGGATATGGACGATGGTTTTTAATGTCGGGTCTAATACCTTGGTGACGGCATCAACGTATGCGCCCGTGTAGAAGAAGTAGCCGATGTCCAGCGATTTGAGCCATTGGTAGCCGTTAAGCTGCTCGTAGTAGGTGTAAGTGATCGTCTCGAATTTGGCCTCGTCCACCGGCCCCAACACGGCCTCGCTGTCGCCACGGAAGTAGGAGCCGGTCATAGCCACCATATGCACCTTGTCGCGTGTAATGAACGCGCCCAACTGACTGCCCAGCACATTGTCCGGGTTGCTGGAAACGTGGTGGAACTCGTCAATGGCAATCAGGCGGTTGTCGAACGCCTGAACGCCAAGCTCTTCAACCGCAAAGCGGAAGGTGGCATGGGTGCAAACCAGCAACTTGTCGGTACTTTCCAAAAACTTGCGCACCGCGTCCACCTTGGACTTGGCCACGCGAGGCTCGTCTACACCAGGAGCGTTGCACAGATTCCATTGCGGGGCGACCTGCCAATCCCAATAGAAGCCGTACTGGCTCAGGGGTTCATCGGCAAAGCTGCTGCCGATGGAACGCTCGGGCACAACAATGATGGCCTGCTGCACGCCCTGGTTATTGAGCTTGTCCAGCGCAATGAACATCAGCGCACGGGATTTGCCCGAGGCCGGTGGCGATTTAATCAGCAAATATTGTTCACCGCGCTTGGCGTAAGCGCGCTCTTGCATGGCGCGCATTCCCAGCGCGTTGGCCTTGCTGGATGCGCCGGTGCGCGAGGTGGTGATGGAAACCGATGGCACGGTGTAGGCATTGGTTGGGTTGCTGGTTTTCTCGCTCACGCTTTCTTTCCCCTTGTTGTTTTTGTGGCGGGCTTGGCCTTGGCCGTCGCCGTCATCTTCGTATAAAGCTCAAACAGCTTTTCCAGCCGCTCGGTGTCGTTCTTGAAGCGGCGACCAATGTAGATACGCTCCAGCACTTCGTCGTTGCGCTCGTGAGCATGGCGCAGATTCTCCGGCATGTTGTCCGGGTCGTACAGGTCGGCGATGGTGTCCGGAAAATGGGATTCTCGCGCCAGCAGGATATTTTCTGCACAAGCGGTCAGGTCGGCCTTGTTTTGCTCGGTGAGCAGCGGCACGGGGAACGTGTTCCATCCGAGTGTATTGGAATACGAAAAACGCATTTCAAGTCGAATACAAACTGTGCCAATCCAGACCCAGTGCAGGCGTGAGGCAATGAGCGCCATGTTCCAGAGTGGGGCATCGTAAAGCGCGAAGTTTTTGTTTCCAATGATTGCGCCTCCCTCAATTAAACCCACTGGCAAATAAGGGCGATTTTCAGAGCTAACCCGAGGAATGATTATGGTGGACTTGCTGAATTGATGCCGAACTTCAGAAAAACGGTACGACTCATTCGCGTCCATTTGGGTTTGTTTTTTTGTACTAGCCAAACGCATCCGACGAACGCACTCAATTCGCTCTTGAATCTCTGGAATTTTGACCGCTTCTTCCACATCTTTTTCATTCAACCATAGGCAGTACCGTTGTTTGCCATTAATGAACTCTTCCGAACCTAAAAATGTACGCACAAATGCCTTAGTATTGGGCGCGATGGAAAGAAGATTTTGCTTTTCCTGTATATCCAAAAATAGATACCCACCATCTGCGGGGATGTTCCCAAGAATCATTTCCCCGAGTTCTCCCAAAGGACGAGGTGTTTTTTCTACCATTACATTGCCACCTGGCACCAAATAGGCGTTGATGAAATCGACCTGCTTTTCAAGATTGGTGCCATCGTCAGCAATTGAAAATAATCGGCGCATCTTCCCCGTTTGACTGGCAATGCCAACAATCACCACCGTCACACCAGCGTTGTGGCTGGCAAGATTCGCCCATTTGAATGATGTGTGAGCAAAGGCGATTTTATTGCCCGTGTCAAACACCAACGGCCAAAGAATCGGCACTTGCTGCCCTTGGCAAATGGAGTTGGTGGATACAAATGCGGCGGCAGCATTGGTTTTGGTGCCGTAATCTGCGGCCTTCATGAACCAGCCCGCCACATAGTCCAGTGATTTCCAGTTTTTGGCACGCTTGGCGAAAATGGCTTGCAAATCTGCCTTCTGTTCGTCGGTCTGCCAAGTGGAACCCAAATACGGCGGGTTGCCACAGATATACGTCTCACCGCCTTCGTTCACGAAGTCGATTTCCGTCTGATCCAGCGGCGTGTTGAACAGGTCGTCACCTACCAGCTTCACGCCCGTGCCTGTGGGGGGGCAGATGCTCAACCAGTCCAGCCGCAACGCATTGCCGCAGACGATCCAGTTTTCTGCGGCTAGAGGAAGAAATTCTTGAAGCGCATCTTTCTGGCCTCGATACAGCACGTCGCACTGGAACTCGGCAATGATGAGCGCTAGGCGCGCGATTTCAGCCGGAAAGTCGCGTAGCTCGATGCCCCGAAAATTGGTCAGCGGTATCTCGCTTCCCAAGTGCGGTTCGTCCCGGCGGCGGTTAATTTCAGCCTCAGTCTCGCGCATCTGTTTGTAGGCGATGACGAGGAAGTTGCCGGAGCCGCAGGCCGGATCGAACACGCGAATGCGCGCCATACGCTTGCGTAGATTCAGCAACTTGATTTTGTTATCGCCCGCCTCTGCCAATTGCGCACGCAGCTCATCCAGAAACAAAGGGTTCAACACCTTCAAGATGTTGGGCACGCTGGTGTAGTGCATCCCCAATGAGCTGCGTTCTTCGTCATCGGCCACGGCCTGAATCATGCTGCCGAAGATGTCCGGGTTGATTTGTTGCCAGTTCAGGTTGCCAGCATGTATCAGGTAAGAGCGCGCCATGCGCGTGAAGCGTGGCACTTCGGTACTGCCGGAGAACAGGCCACCATTCACATAGGGGAACCGATCAGCCCAACTGGGCAAGCGAGGCTGTGCATTAGCGCGGTCGTCCTTCTTGATGTTCATGGCGCGGAAAACGGCTTCCAGCACCTCATGGGTATTGGCGCCGTCGCGCTCACTCATCTGCTCGATGGTCTGGGTGAACAAACCAGTGCCGTTGAAAATGTCGGTGTCTTCGGCAAAGAAACAAAACACCAGCCGTGCCATGAAGTGATTCATGTCAGCGCGGCGTTCATCCTTCGCCCATTCTGGATTTTCATTCAGCAACTCAACGTATAACTTATTCAGCCGCGCAGTGGCGCGCACGTCGATGGGGTTGTCCCTGATCTCCTTGATGGTGGAGATGCCAGCCAGCGGCAGAAAGAATCCGAAATGGTTGGGAAAGTCCGGGTAGGCGCAAGCGATGGTTTCGCCACCGATCAACTCTTCGGCCTCCAAAGCTTGCCCATCCGTGGCGAGGATGAACTTTGCCTTGGCTTTTGTAGTGGCTGGGCTGGCGCGCAATGCCTTAAGGGTTTCACCCACAGCGCCCGTTTCGCACACGGCAATATGGATGTTGTTGCGCTGAAGCACGCCACCAGATACGTCTGAGGTGTTGTTGCCAGTACGCAGGCGCTTGAGTGCCGTGTCCTTATTGCCGAAAGCGGCCAGGAACGCGAACGGAAACTCAGCCGCATCAAAGGGCTGAAGGGCTAGGTCCGATATAGCTTCTTCGATTTCTACTGCATTCATGGTGCATATTGCCTGTGTAATTTGTCCAGCTCGTTGCCGACTGAGGTTCAGTGGCTGACAAGTTACTGCAGTGACTATTGTAAATGGTTGCGCAAGAAATATGACTGCTATCGGCTAGTTAGCAGCCATTCTATGAAGGGATGTTGACGGACAGCAATGGCCGACTTGGGGAAGCCAGCCGTTCTGCACGCGAACGTCTGCTGTACCACAGACACCAGTCGTTCAAGTTCCACCCCTTGACCATCCGCTGATGGCACTGCGCTGCTTATGACGCAAGCAAATTCGCATGTCATTCTACGACTGCTTACCTGACAACACCAGCCATTCAAATGCGAGAGAATTTTGCCGGATAGCTGAAGCCGACCTAATATCAAAATGAGTGGTAGGGTTTGATTGGCATAGGTGGCAGGTTTCGATTGGAATCAGTGGAGGTTTTGTCGTCGTAACAGGTGGCGGGTTTCACCGGAATACGCAATCAAGCACAAAGTGGGGAGAAGTCTGTAGATGATGCGTATTACGCTTCAATGTGCGCGTTCCATTACACACCTCTCCGAATGGCGAACTTCCATGCGAACAACAGGCTTCGGGCATCTACCAAAGCATGGTGCTGTCGGGCGATGTTGGCTTTCCAGTAGTCCTTGAGTCCCGCGTTGAATCGCTGCTGCTGGCCGCTATCAAATCCGATTGCCCGGACTTCTGGCGCAGATTCTTCGGCCAACAGCCGTAGATCTGGAAAAGCTGCTCAACCCAAGGCCAATCCAATCCTGGACAGTCGCTACGGAAAATCACTTCTTTGCATCCCAGGCCCTCAAACCATTCCTTGAGGCGAACCGCAAGCTCGGCCTCGGTCATGCGGCACTCGCCGCCCTGAAGCAATGGCAGCACATTCTGGATAACCACCTCTTCCTTATTTCGAAATCAGGCATCTATTGGTTCATTCTGACGGCAAGGCAGATCAGAAATTCTGCAATTCATTTCCGACTTTTGGGGCAACAGTAGGCCATAAGATTTCACTTGACCATGGCATTCTTCAAGACGCCCGCACTGCAATATTTTCCCTGATCAATGAATTCGTCGAGAAGATTGTTACCAACAATATTGTCGCCGCAAGTGAACTTCAGCCGTAAGGCACTGCTAACCCTTCGTTCCAGGGACTATTGAGGCAGTACTTCCCCAAGGGGATAGACCTTTCTACTTACTCGCAAGCCAAGTTAAATGGGGTGGCGAGGCAATTAAATCAGCGCCAAAGAAAGACATTAAGCTATGAAACACCCGCTGAATAATTTGGTCAATCCGTTGCATCGACAGGTTGAATCCGCACTGATGAGCAGACCGAAATTAAGGTCACTTGCCCACATCAAATTTCGCGATGTCTGTTTTCTCGAGTTGTTTGAAGGAGATCGAGCGGCTCTCCAAATCATCGTCTCAAAATTGTCTGCGCGTTCTGAATTACACACGGATTGTGTTCATGCCCGAACATTTGCACCCCCCAAAGATACGGCTTGGCCGAGCTTTTCTCGAACTGGTATACAACCAATTTGGGAAAGAGGCGCTTGTCGTAGCTCATTCCCATCCGCAAAATCAGGCTAGCTGGAGCTGCAGCAACAAGATGAATGGTTTTGACTCCCTTTGAAGAAATCAGTTGAACTGCATTTCGGAAGGCAACGGTTAAAGCATGCTGCTTCTCTTCCGACCAGAATCGGTCAGCCAGCGGATTCATAACGCGCAGACGCAATACAGGCATGTCAGCATCAAACGAAGCAGAGATATCCGCTTGGTTGACAGAATACGACGCTTCGACGACCAAAACCACGTCCTTTGTGCCATCGACCGACGCGAGACCCTCAAGAGGCAAGAACCTATCGGCGTCGTCATAACCATCAATGGAACGCCATCTCTTGGTGCTGCGATCCCAATCGTACAGATGCACATGGGACTCATCATCTAAGAGAAAGCCAGCCATGAAGAGCGCTGGGACGGAAGCAAGCCCGCCGATGGCTACTTGGACATCACGCTTGTCTGCACCTTCAACCAACGTCTGCAACGTGCTCTTCATCGACGAGACTCGCTCCAGAAGATGCGCCGGGTCTACAAGCGCTCCTGGTCCGTGCGGTCTGAAGTCCAGCAGCAGATGGCGACGGTCGCCACGAAAGGACGGAACGACCTTCTCTACGGCCGGCGTGTCGGGACTCGAATGCAAACCGCGCAGCTCAATGACGACCAAGCGGCGACGGCGCTCTCTGAAGAACTCGATCACAAGAATGACTAATCCCACAAGAAGCATCAGCACACCCACTCCGGCACAGAGCAGCGTGGCCCATAAGGGAATTCCTTGTCCGGTACCGAATGAGAAGGACCATCCTCCCGTCTCAGATTGCCGTGCAACTTGGATCGCTAAGTCGGTCCCTATGGCCACCGCAATGACCAGCGCGCCGTACTTGAGCAGCGCGATGCCGACAGAGCGTGGTCTCGTGAACCAATCGAGAAGACGAGTAACGATGTTAAGCACACGAACTCCTTTGCTGGATGGGCTGTTCAACTTGTTTCATGGTGCCTCACATTTAAGCTCTCTGATACTGTCTGTGCAACTCTTGGTCCACACCCGGATTTCCTTTCGGCCCACGATGAGGAAAAACAGTCGAGGTCCATCGAACGTATCTTTGGCAACAGCCTGTACCCAGTCGCTCATGTCAACACTGCTTGGAGTCGGACTATCCTCGGGATGGGTGTGCCACAGGCCAAGGTAGGCCAGCGTGCTCGCCTCGGCTTCCCAGCGCTCCTTGGCAATGGTCTCATGCTTCTTTGAGCGGAAGAAACTGAAGCGGGTTCGACGGTCTGTCGATTGCGGTACGGTGACCTCGTCGACCACAACATCATAGGAGTCAAGCAGGTGACGGCCAAGCAAAACACCGCCTGCCTCGCAGTGCCAGAAGCGTCGCTGGACGTGAGCCAACATCTGCTCAACGGCTTGCCCGGTGATGATGAACCGCTGCTTTGGCGTAACTCGGAACACAAGCTTCACTTGGCCTCCCGGCAATGCTTGCAGGGGCGGCCAAATACGCGTTGCGTGGCCTCGTCTTGTGTAACGTGCTTGGCCTCTTCCCACCATGGGGTAGTGCGCAAACCTTGTTCACGCGCGACAGTGCCGTCACCGACCCAATACCCATACGATGGGCCGGCGTCAGCCATCGATCTGAGCAAGTGTTCCGCTGCCATCAACCCCGTTCGTCGCGCCTGTAGAGCACCGTAGGGTACGAACACGCTCGAGCATCCGGTCAAGTTCTTGGACACCGCCTGGTTGGGTTCAAGAAATGCGGTGCGTGTCGCAAGGGATGCAGCGCCCTCGTCATCTCGGTACAAGCAGTCTAGGCACCCTTGGCCTTCAGTAAAGAGCACGACGGAATGCCCACCGAGGTCCAATGGCTCAAGCCATGTGAAGACCATCGGAAGCCGCTTATCCGCCATTTTTCGAATCGCACGAGCAAACGAACGCTCAAGACTGGGCAGCCCGAACGCAAACACAATCCCGTCGACATCAGCGAATTTCGCGGTTTTGAGCCACTCTTGAGCCCAGTCGGGTACCGCCTGGGCCTTGGCACCGGGGTAGCGTCGCTCAAGCTCAAACTTGAGCCCGAAGACCTTGTGCATATCCACAAGACCGGGGTCGATGATGTGGCGGAATACGTTGTCCTCGCTGTACACGTCGCCATCGACCAGCGTCAAACGCCCGATACCTGTCGCTGCGAGTGCATCGGCAACTACCGCTCCGACGGCACCGCAACCAAGCACTACGATGTGCTTGTCAAGCAGGTACAGCGAGGCTCCTCCGCGTTCCCGCATGTACGTCGGAGTAAAGCGGCGGACAGTCAGAGGCGTGATTGGCGCCTTTGTGTCGACAGCGCCATTCTTGGCGGTGAACGAAACACCAACAAGCGACCGACCGCCCGCAGCTCGCGGAACCGACAATAGAAGTGCAAGTCTCTTCGGACCGTTCTTAGACGGGCCAACCAGCTGCTCCCACAGTTCCGTTTGGCCCGGAGACATCCGCTCCCGAACGGCGTCAAGGAACTCATGGCCGAGCCGATTCGGGGTAAGAGGCGGAGCAATGATATCTGGCAGGTCTATATACAGGCCCCGTTGGGCATCCAGTCCCTTCGTATCGAATGACAGGAGCGCCTTGCCCTCTCGCTCAGTGAAATACCACTTGGTATTTCCCTTCTCAGTCTTGATGAACGCACGGATGAGCCTGTCTCTGCCGTTCACCTCAACCGTCGACCTCGCTCGAACTGAATCAGGCAACCCTAGCCAATACCCCTCAAGTTCGTTGTAAAACTCAATAGAGTTCGCAGCATCGTCGGCAGACCACTTTTCCAAAAGGTCGAACGCCGCCAGCACGGTGAAGGCGACAATTTCTTCCCGGCGCTCCGGGTCAAGCGACAAGCCCTGGTTGTCACTGACACAGACAGAGCCCCAATAGCCAACGTGCGCGAGAAGCCGATCAGGCATTCGAAGTTTAATGTTCGGCAGCCTTGTCAGGTCATCGCATTCACAGAGTACGTCCAGTTCCCAAGACATCTGTTTTCCGGTGACCGACACGCCCATAAAGTCCTCATGCAGCGAGGGTAGCCGTGCAACTGCAAGGCCGCGTGCTAGGCAGGCCTGTTCAACTGCCGCGAAGCAATTATCGACGGTGGTCGGCTCCGCAATTGGCAAAATAGTCAAGCAGAGTTCCCAGTGCTGATAACGGGGGCAGCGGCAGCCTTAGCCGTCTGCGACTTCTCGGGAACCTTGAAGTCATCTTCGAACTGCTTCTTCAGCAGCTTGCACGCGTCCTCAGGCAGGTCTTCGTCGTAGGCGGTATCTAACGCATCGCGCAGCGCTTCCAGCTTCTCTTGGAAAGTCTCCATCTGTAGCTTGGTCATGTCTTCCATGAGGTTAGAGTACGGAGAGACGGGCAAGTCAACACGAAGACGCTTGTGGTAGCCCTCGGAGGTGGTCGCACCCACGAAGTTGTTCAGGATGCTGTTGACCCAGCCCAGCAGCGCGAGCAAATCAGCAGGCTTGCCTGATGTCTCGAACTTCGGTTTGAACCACATCTTTGCTGCGACCGTCAGAGCGATGCTGAGGGGAGCGCCGCCATTGCGGAACTGGACGTCCCGCCAGCGCTTAATGTACCGGATGCAGCGTCGGTACTGCGCAAGGTCCTTGGCATCAGAGAAAGCTTCGCAGATATCCTTCTTCAGCTTCTTGGGGTCGGATATCTCCCACACTCTGTGCTCGGCAGCAGAGTTTTCCTTGCCCTTGGCGAGGTCAAGCAAATCGTCGCCGCGCTTGGTGTAGATAGCCAAATCGACGTGATACTCCGGCGAGCCGTTGCGAAGGTAGTTGACCGTGACGCAAGGGCGGCGAATCAGTACGGTGCGTCCGTGCGTGTCCAGCGCGTCGCGAACCTGCTTCTTGAGTGTGACTGGGTCCGGATAGCGATCCTTAAGGCAATCGAACACCAAACCAACATCGATGTCGTAATTTTCATCAAGAGGCACAACACCGGTGCTCATGGAATAGCTGCCTTGGTTAAAAAAGCTAAAGGCAGGAACGTCGTCCGGCAGATTGGCTTTCAACGCGTCAATAAGTGTCTCTCGCTTCTCGCGAAGCTTTGCCTTTTCGTCGTCTTCATCCAACTTGATAGCGTCGTGGAACTCTTCGAACTGCTTTTGCACTGCTGGCATGTGTCCTCCTGATTTGTCGTTACTCGGCCGATTGATGGAAAGCGCTCTTTCTGTGAGCGATTATTTAAGTCTTACCACTTTACCGCGAAGTCGCTCCATCACGGGGGGATGGAGCGCTCACGAATATGAGCTAGGTTAGTTTGCGTCGCGGTTCTCCTTTCGAGTGCACTTCCGTATTTTTAGAGCATCAAGCAATTCGCATAGGTCGCGCTTCAACGTCGCTATAAAACTTTGCCAGACAGTTTTCCTGCTCTCATTTGAAAGCGAAATCAAGGCAAGAACTATAAGGGCCATAACCCCGAGCGCGAGGCTTAATACAGTGATCGCAGCCTCCTGAAACTCCCATCCTTTAATGACGACAAGGAAAGCCAGAATCAGCGCATAGGTCAGAGCCGTGAGAATGGAGAACCAATGCATTGAAGTCACCTATGTCCTAACCAAAACATGCAAATCATGCTTGGGCAGCAATTTATCAAGCATATAGTCTCGATGGAATTTTGCTGCGGCCAGAAATGCATATCCATTTGTTCCGCCTACTGATTTGTGCGTGTGTGATCTAAGGATGTCGATGTCTGTCTCAAAATTCTTGGTGTAATTGGGTATGGGCTCATTGCCCGGATTGGGATAGATGCCGCCAGATGAGGCTGCTTCTTGCCATGCCTGAATTCGCGCATTCATATCCCCTTCCACCGAAAGCGCTCGCTTGATGGCGTCCTGTATATCGGGGAACCGGCAGTAGCTTGCATCGTCTCGGTAATCAGGATTGTTTTCCGCAAACCCGGAGAACATTGCGTGCAATTTCTGGCATGCCTCCAAAAAAGTCTCTTGGTTTACCCGTTCACCAGAGAAACCGCCTGTCGTTTGATACTGAAAACTCCAAGTGAGGTATGGACGGTCAGGATAGGTGGACACAGATCCATGACCTAGCCCTACCGTCGCAGCGACTTTGCCAGCTACGTATTTCTCGCCAAACTGTACTGCCTTGCGCGTAATGTATTCGATGATGGACTTATCTCTCGCCTTGAGCTGGATTGAATCTGGATTAACTTGATTTAGCTCTGATGAGATACCTGAAAAGCCGTAGTGGGAAAATGTGTCTGCATATGCATGCGCAGTGATCCCCATTAACTCAAGGTGGAACTCGGGCGTATCTGCGTTTAAGTGGTGATCTACCATCTCTTTCGCCAGCGCTCCATCCTTCCGGCATATAAGCCGCTCTTCGAATGTGTCGCCTTCGTTGCCAGGAATAAAATGGAACGGTACCCATATCTTCCGCTGATCGACAACATCGAGGTTTTCCAAATTTATCGGATGATGCGCGGTTGCCGAGGCTTCAAGAAGTATTCCATCATTAAGCTCTATTGCAACGCTGTTAGAGTCATCAACATATTCAGCTGCGGTCGCGATAATTTCAGCGACAGATGAATTAAGCCCTGCCGCACGTGCCATCACGTATGTGCCGTAATAATGCATATCTGATTGCATTTCACTCTCCTTATTGAACGTATGGAAGTCTTACTGCTATTTGTTCATGCAATTTGCCTAGTGCATTTCGCAATGTCAGCAAGCACCGCATCAATGCAGCCCGCCTTCACAATCCAGTTTTTGTAATCAGAATCCAATATCCTCGACCCCGGCACGCTCCCTCTGCAATAGCGCGCAACGCATCATTGAACGAATGCGTAACGGTCATATCGCCACTTGGCAGCATGCCCGTCTGAATTGCGCCCACATTGTCGAGTATAAAGATAGCCATGATCCATTGCTCCTATATCTTTCCCAGCAGAGGTAGCGAGCGCTTCGTGCATGCGTCCACCATCAGGTGAGTCAGATACGCGGCACCGGCCACTATCAGACAAAACTTTAGCAACTTATCCCACTCTGTTTGCGCATCCCAATGACTAAGCCTGTACAGCCCTCCAGCAATCAGGAGAGCGCAGGTAACGCTATGGAAGAATTGTCTGTGATGAGGATGAATGGCCGGCTCCAGCTTGTCAGGCAGATTTGTGCAGAACGCCGCCCATGCCGCACTACCGAAAGGTGCCAATGTTTGCTTTCCTTCGCGCGCTTCCTTGTCGGTGATAACCACCGTGGTCAATACTGCGGCAATCATTTGGTGGGCGATCTTGTTTGCCATCTAAATGTCCTCGCTTCCACGGCATCGAGGAAAGCTCATGCAGCCCCAGAACTCACCGTACTTGCCATTGCGAATTTCCATCATCGACCCGCATCGTGGGCAAAATGGGATTTCACCTCGCTGCCACCGCCAAATCCGGTAGCCGGCGTGCAAGTACCCAAACGCCGACAAAGCCAATAGCGCCGCGCAGAAATATGCGACGTTGTGCGCAATGCTATCCATCATTGGCTTGATGGCCGCGCTCACGTTTAACTGCTCGGCATTGCCCACCCAAAAACTCATATAGGTTGCCAGGGCGAACCACGCAATGGGCTTCACGAACAATCTCCAATACATAGTGAGCCTACTTTTCTTTCCGCACGCCCTTGAACGGCTGCCCATCGGATTTCACGTCCATAAAGCGCCCATCATTTGTGTTGCGCTTAACGAAGTGGCCGGAAGGCGTTTGGGTTTGTGAGCGTTGACGCACCGCTCCATTGCGATGACCGTCACCTTTTGGGGGATTCGTTGCCATAATCTTTCTCCTTTAAAATTAATTGTAATAAACCGCGTTTGCTCAGCCAGCCTTGACACAACTAAGTCGTAAGGTATACTGAACATGTTCGTAAGGATATTCGGACAAAAACAATTAGTCAAGAAAATAATACCAATTCGTTCAATATATTGAACGAATTACGGGGGAAGGCATGTCACTCGCGACAAAGCTGGCAGAACTTAGAGGCAAAAATAAAGAATCTTTACAAAAGGTTGCCGATGCAATTGGCGTTTCAAAGGCATTAATTTGGGAGCTTGAAAAGGGACGTATCGCCAATCCGTCCATGGATGTAATATCGCGCCTAGCTTCTCATTTTGAAGTCACCATAGAAGGGTTAATGGATGATTCACGCACCGACCCCAAAGACCTCTCGTTTGAAGAAGAGGCGCTAGTTTTTTACAGAGACTTCTCGAAGCTCCCGGCTGAAACGCAGGAATTACTTCGTTCACAAGTGACCTTTTTTCAGACACAAATGAAAAATAAAAAGTAAGAGGAAATTTTGCTCACACTTGATCGCGTTGAACTTGCTGATATTCACAATCCTGAAGCGTTGGTTCGGGCGATTTACGCTCAAAAGCCTGACATGCCGATTCCAGTACCTATCGAGGAAATAGTTATTGCGAATGACATCAAAAAGATTGAGCGGCTTGGCAATGCGCCAGAATTTGTCGGCATGCTGGCTACGGATGAAACCAAAAGTCATGGCCAAATTTGGGTCGGTGGAGACATGCGCCCAACGCGCCAACGCTTTACCATTGCACACGAGTTTGGTCATTTTTTGCTGCCTCACCATAAGCAGATGAACTATCAATGCAGCAGCAAGGACATCAACCAAGGAGAAAAAGGCGGAACGCCTGAAGCAGAACGAGAATGGGAGGCAAATCGTTTCGCGGCCGAACTTATGTTGCCGAAACCACAATTTGTTAAACGTCTTGGGAAAGTTGCCGCGCCTTGCCTATCGCATGTTCAGAGATTATCCACCACTTTCGATATGAGCGTGGAAGCAACTGCTCGTCGCTACCTTGATTTGGCAGGTTTCCCGTGTTGCATGGTGTTTAGCAAGGACGGAATCGTTACAAAATATCCTGCGAAGAGTCCTGATTTCACTCATTGGCTATGCATTTCTCCGAACCAGAAAGTCCCTACAATTTCGACCGCAGCCATTCAGGGTGGCGGATTAGATGATTTTAACGAAATCGCAGCCGACGAATGGTTGGCTACTGATAACCGCCAGGTGCCCGATCACATTCAGGAGCAAACTTTATACCAAGAAGATGGGTACGCCATTACCATGCTTTGGATTGAAGATGCCGACTTCGACGAATGTGAAGAAAATGTTGCTGAGCCGAAATGGTGATATTTCATTACATCGCCACACGACCAATGAAATGTGGAAATTCCACACACTTTTGATTTTCGTCCAATTATTTTCAGCATCTGCTTTTGCTGAAGAAATCATTGGACGCGTAGTGCGCGTTGCTGACGGTGACACGCTCACCATTTTAGCAAATGGAAGCATCCAGATTAAAGTGCGGCTTGCAGAAATTGACGCGCCAGAGAAAACGCAGCCATTTGGCCAGCGTTCCAAGCTATCCCTTTCTGTCCTGTGCTTTGGTAAAGATGCGATCCTGCAAAAAACAGATACAGACCGGTATGGACGCACGGTAGCAAGGGTGTACTGCGCTGGAGTAGATGCCAATGCCGAACAAATTCGAGTGGGATTGGCCTGGGCATACCGGCAGTATCTCCATGACAAATCATTGCTGGACTTGGAAAATGAAGCTCGGGCTGCGAAGCGGGGATTGTGGATTGATAGCGCTCCGGTGCGGCCATGGGAATATAGAAAACTGAAACGGCAGAACAGTAAAAAATATCAAGCGTCAGAGGGGAGAGTCGATTGAACGTTAACAAATTATGGCTACAAGAGCATTTTGCACGGAGTATTGAACGACTAATTGATAGAGAAACACTGGTTGACCTGCTTGGCATCGTCATTTACGAGGCTGATCGTTCGCTACGTCAAAAAGGGAATTGAGCCTACCGGCGCATCTAAAGATAAGAAATATTTTCCCAAAAAGCAACGCACTGGCCAAATCTTATTCTTCAATGCGGTAACATATGGTGCAACTTGATTGTCGAATTTGGACCGAACTGTAGGAGCAGTGTTGAAATTTCGATTGCGCTCTTGGTCCATGCCGTGATCAACAAACGACAGCCCCACCAGCGTTGATAACCGCTCGAAGATTTCCTGAATTGGCAGAAGGGCACCACACTCAGGTTCATCAACTGGGCTGATCGACGTTGCAAACGTTCCTCCAGATCGCACATACGGCAACATGGGTGGTGTATCTTGTGAAACCAGCTCACTACCGCTTCAAACAGCGTAAAAATCGCTCTCAGGCAGCCGAGAAAGTGGAAACAATTGGACGCTGACTAGTGGAAAGTATTGGGCGCTGGTTGACACGATAGCCCTTATCCACAAAGGCTATTTTCGGTATCGTGCCTGTCAATCCGCCAATCTGTTGCAGCGCACCGGCCAGACTGTGTCCGTCATACGGATTGCCGGGCAGGCTCTTCATACCGACCACTAGGCCTTCCTTGTGCGTCACTGCCACACTCACCTTGACGCCAAACTCATACGGCTGCCGCGCTTTGCCCTTGCCGATGCATTCAACCTCAGGCGCATGCAGGCTATACAGCTTGTTCTTGTCGCCACGCTTTTGTTCCAGCAACCGTTTGACCCGAACCAGGATGCCAGAAGCGCGTTCCTGCAAGTGAGTATCCGTTACGTTAATCATCTGCCTTTCAATATCCCGCCATACCCGACCCACTACGGTGCGCAGACGCTTGAGTTCCGACTGCATGCGTTTGAACTGCCGGGCATGTGCATAACGCGCTACCTGCACCGCCATCCGGGGTGCCTGCCGGTTGTAGTTCTGCCGCAGCTTCAGACCCAACAAATCAGCCAGTCTCACCAGATGTTGCCGTCCGCGTTCCAGCAAACGACTGTCAGTCGGAAATGCCACCGCCTTTTCCATCACGGTACTGTCCACGATCACCCGTTCCAGGCTGCGTTGCTTAATCACATGTCCTTTCTTTGCGGCCTCGATGGTTTGTTCCAATAGCTTCTCAACACCACGCTCACCCAGACGTTTGCGCCAGCGCGTCATCGAGGACGGATCAATCGGCAGGCGATGCTGAAAGTGTGTCTCACCGCAAAATACTGCATGTACGGATTCTCGATCCACGTCCACAGCAGATCTTCATCCGAACAACCTTGCTTATGCTGCAAATACAACAAACCCGCTATCAATCGAGTAGATGTAGCCGGTCTGCCGCGCTTGGAGGGAAACAAGCCTGACCACGATGCTTCAAATTCCGACCAGTCGATCAGGTCTGACAATTTAACCAGCGAGTGATCCATATTGATCACCCCGTCCAGATCTCGTTCGAACAATTTACCGCTCTCAGGTTGCTTCGCTTTTGGCCCCATTTTTACTCACAAATTTGCAAGGAATCAAGGTGTTATTATCCCATTTCTTGCAGATTAAAGGTACTGAAAATAACAATTTACTGCTTATTATCAATGCGTTGTGAATTATTCAGGGTCGACTTCGTAGTGCTCATGATGGTGTCCACTTAAATTAGGTGGGCACCATGCTCTTAGCTTTCGCTTGCTCAATCAAGATGGTACGGCTGGACGCTTACGAAATACTGAAATATGCAGGTCTTATTCATTGCAGTCTTCATGACATGTAACTTGAAGCACAAGCAAATCACCTAAACCGCTTTCAGATCAAAATCTTCCACAACATCAACCTCATCACCTGATGTAAAAGTCCATCGCATAGATGTCTCGTCATAACTTGCTCCAATGTTGCAGCATGAATAGCTTACCAACGTGCGATGAAGGGGACGCTCAATCATTGTCTCCGTAGCCACCACGCATTCGTTCAAAGTCAATCCAGCAGCGCCAGCCGACTCTAAGACACGACGAACTGACTCAAAGACTGTGAGGCGGCGGGATGAACCCCATTCGCGCAGGAACACGTATTGCCCCTTACTCACGGCACATCGATCATCTTTCTGCGCCAACCCCAAAAAGATCACAGGATCCTGTACCTTTACGACTTGATCTACGACGGTTTCGAGCGCAGAACGAATTTCGGAAACATGAATTCCTTTGCCTCTTTTAACCATAATGGCTACCATACTGTTAACAATGGTTGCGCCTTCCTCAACGGAGAATGGCATATCTCTGTCGACCAACCCCCAGAGTCCTGCCCCCATCCGCACAAGCGGCCCCTCCGGCTGGATTTGAAAATGGCAGTTTAGACCGCGATCCCGTGCAACTCTCTCTCTTATCTCATCAAAACGCATGGGACGCCCCTCCGACATCAACAGGGCGACAACAGCTTGGTGCACATCGATGCGGTTAGCAGAACTCTGCGCGCCCGTTAACCTCAATGCCCAGACCATTCGACCAAGGTTGGCGAGACTATGGGAACTCTCCAAGGCGATAGATACAACATATGGTGTTAGCCTACCATCGAAATCGAGACCACGCCCTTCCAGAGCGTCCGTAATTTCCCGTGCGTGCCACTGCTTATTCGTGTCTCCGCCCTCGATGCTATCTTCAGCCTCCGCTATTAACAGACGGCGTTCCGATTCGGTTAAGGGAAAATGCTTCATGAGCCCATAGGTTCCGCGTGCAAAAAGGAGACCAACATTAGCTGCAGAATTATGAGATCTTCTCACTTCAATGGGCCGACCTAACTGCTCTTTGCAATGCCTAGCAATCTCGGTATAATGGAGTGGACGGTCAGATTCCATGAGGATAGCTTCAACGATACTTTCCGCACCAAATCCAAAGTTGACCAACACCCTCTCACCGCCATTGCCTTCTGGAGAAGCAAAGTTTGCCCAACGGGTAGCTTCCGCCCATAGCTCAGGCCTTAGTTCCTCACCGACATTTCCCAGTACTGCATTGACAAGAGAGCGCGCCTCACTTTCTTGGAGAGTATGTTCAATTTCAGCCTCAAGAATAAGTCTCGCCTCCTTAACAGCCTTATCCCAAGCAATTTGGGTGAGTCGCGAAACGAACACTTGTCCTCGTGTACGAACTAAGGAGAAGTGCTTTCCGCAGAAACGATCGAGCGTATATTCGAATGGCATCTCCACGTGCTCCACACCATAAAACCAAGGATCCAAAATCTCAAGGCCTAACAGAGGAAGCGGCTCCTGCCTATTGGAAAGCATTTTTTCAAGCCGGTTTTCGATGTCGGAACGCCAGACGGGATGATGAGATAATCTCTCCACGCACCGGCTTTCTTTCTGCCGAATGCGTTCCCGCGTGACACCGAACTCGTCACCAATTTCTTGTAACGTTTTGGGCGTGCCATTGAGCCCCATCCGCAGATGCAGAATTCGCACCTCACTTTCATTGAGCGGGGGCAATCCTGGAATTAATGACTTATCAAGACTCAGCACCATGCGGATATTTAATGCAATATTTTCTTCGACCTCGAATTCATGTACCTCTGGCGACGACTGAGCACGAATGGACAAATCGAGCAAGTCCCCCTCAGGAGTATATCGACCAACGCCTTGGAGATGGTATTTCACAATTGGATTAGTCAAGCCCTCTGTAAAGATATGCACCACTCTCTCGCTAATTTCTCGAAAAGACTTGCGACCGAGATTGGCAAACTTCAGAATGGCTGAGGCTCCCCGTCGAGCGAGATCATTGACAGTAACGATCGAGTTGGCCACCATGCAGTTGTTAGGGCGCACGGAGAGATTTAGCACAGAAATCGGCAGAGATAATAGCCAAGGCGGTGCATAACGTAGATGATCAATAATTGTTTCTGGTGTAAGAGGGGTTCCTGCATAATAGTTGAAACGTTCTAAGCCAAGACGCCCGCGCAGATCAGTTGGTAACTCATGTTCGCGAGAAAGATACGATGCATCATCGGTGACGCCACTTGCACGCGCCTCGCTGGCTAGGCGGGGATTTTGCCGTTCAAGGAAATCACACCAATTCGATACTTTAAAAAGATCAGATTGTAAAAACTCACATAGAGGTTTGTTGGCCGCCTCACACGGGATAATGGCTAGACCGATCTGCTCGACTGTTATTGCATATCCCCAACCGTCCAAGGCGACGTATAGGGGAATTCCTTCGACCTCACCAACGGGATTTGGTGCAACGATATACTTTTTAGGAAAGGCATAATGAGCTGAGGCAGTAAGTAGGACTCGCCCACTCCATTGCGCAACAATAGTCTCGAAGGCCGCTGTTTCGGGTCGTCCAAAACCAACATGCACAAGGACTCCCGAATGAAATTTCTCGAAAGGTCGCCATGCCTCCATCAGCGACTCCTGATCGCGGTGAACGGTCACATCCCAATCGCCCACCCCCTGACGAACAAGAAGGTATGCGCGCAACAAATTCATGGGAGGTCAGCTTTCATTCGACGTCGAGGCATCCTTGAGAATTGCTCCAAAGTCTATATCTCCACCTTCGGCCTGGTGTGCCAGTTCCGTTACTCCCCACTCAGCAAGACGCTCAGCCCAGCGGTAAACAGCCATGTCCTGAGTGTCCATGAGGGCTCGGATCGCATTTCCAATCTCTCGGTCTGGATCAATGGTGGCTACACTGTAAATGGTTATACGAGGCGAAGGGAGTTCATCTGGGATAACACCGTGTGCTAATGCTAGGGCTATACCGAAACGGTAAGCGTCGGCCATTTCGGCAAAATGCCCGTCGTCTTTAAGACGCTTGAGGACGGTATGTGACTTTTCGCTCAAACCAATCATCGTCGGTTCTGCAATGGTTGTGGTACTCATGAGGTCACCTTCTCTATTGTGGAATACCTGGGATTTACTTCTTTAATCTCATAGACTGCGCCAATACGCTCGGCGATGGGGGCGAGATCGGTTTCAGGTCGGATTTCACCGTTATGAACCATTAGAATCAACTGGCTTGTGGTAGTTGGCAGGTAGCGCAAAATATTGTCGCGATGTTTAAGATCGAGACGACCAAAAGGCGTGTCCATGACAACTGGTCCAGCGGCCCTCCCAGTACGGGCTAGTCCGTCAATGAGCGACAGTGCAACGATCTGTTCTGCGCCCGCGCTACGGATGGTTACTCGTGCTCCGCGCTCGTCGAGGATGGTAAGCCCATAGTTTTTGTTAATCTCTAACCCGCGATAAGCCTTCTGGGTGGTGAGGTTTTTGAAGGATTCAGTCGCACGCTCTTCTACATGGCGTCGCAAACCATCGCGCAGGCGTTCTATACTTTCGCTGAAGACACGCTCGATAGCCGTGCATATCTGAACCAAGGCGGTGCTACGACTGGCGCGGGCTTGTGGAAGGTTCTGGAGGGTCTTGGCGAGGATAGCCAACTCTCGCTTAGCATCGTCGATGCTTTTCATGACAGTCGTGATATCCCTTTCTATTTGCCCCTCTTCACGTAGCATTCCATCGCGTAGAGCCCTCTTGCGGGCAATCTCAGCAGTGTCGTTACCACCAATTTCTTCTATGAGTTTCTCGGCCTCGTTCTCGACCTTGGTGAGTTCCACGCCCAGCCTGCGCACCTCAACATCGATGGCCCTTATCCTCGGCCCCACACCAGGCCTAAGGAGACGGCTGATTTCCTGAATTTCTGCCGAAACACGCGTTAGTCCTCGATGGTCAACAGGCATTATTCTGAGTTTAGCCTCAATCTCGCCGAGTTCGTTACCAGCATTGGAGCGCCCGTCCTCTTGGAGTGATTGTCCGCAAGTTGGACAAGATGAGGTTTCGAGGAAACTTCGTAGATCAGCGGCTCGAGCCTCGAGCTTACTGCGCTCGCCCATCTGCCCAGTAATCTTGCCCTGCTCTTCAAAGAGGAACATCTGTTTAACAGCAAGTTTTGGCTGGAGAAGATCGCGCCAAGCATCGCGCAGAAGGGTGCGCCGCTCCTCGGCGATATTTTTCTGTTGACTAATGATTTCTTTTTGTCGTCCGGTCAAGAAGTCAAGACGGAGTTTAGCCTGATGGATAGCATCGACTTTTTCGAGTTCGTCATCAAGCGCTGAGCGGTCGGCTTTTGTCTGCGCCAATTTATCCTTAAGGGCGCTGACGTCAGTCTCATAAGACTCCAACTTTGTTTGCCACGAGGCCTGTCGCTGGGCTTGGTTCTCGAGTCCTGCAACATGTGCGAGATCCTTGGTCTGCTGCTTCTGTGCATTCCGCAGCAGCGTGGCGGCTTCATCTCGTCCGTGGATAAGGGTTGGCACTCCAAGTACTTGCTCGATTGCTTCCTTAATGCGTCGGCCCTGATCGCTACCCTCAATAAGCAGCGTCTCATATTCTTGAAGCAATTCACCATCGAATAAAAAGAAGCGTGAGACTTGCTCGGGAGCTATCCGATTGATCTCCGCATCTATAAGGTGCCCAGAGATTGCCATGCCGTCTTTTTGAAGTCCCACTTTGACCTCAAAATCCTCTGGCCTCGATGGCTGGGCGACTAAAGGGCGCTTAGTGGCTCGACGACGCAGGTCGTACCGGTGGCCCTCAGCTTCAAACCGAACACTGACCTCCATTGTCCATGACCCCTCAAGTGCAGCCTCTTTGTTATGCAACTCATGCAGCGGCAATTCGCGTAAATGTCGCCCTTGAGCTCTGCCGTAAAAGACCCAGCGGAGCGCGTTAAGAAGACTTGTCTTCCCGCGCATGTTGTCGCCAAAAATGACCATTACGTTCCGCATTGGATCCTGCGGAAAGGCGAGTGTCGTCTCTCCCTTGTAAGGCATAAAGTTCTCAACTGTTAAGCTAGTGAGTTTCATGCCACTCTCCCGTTGCTGGCGGATTGCCCGATGTAATCGTCAATGGCATGTTGGAGATCCTGTAGCGAGGCAACTCGACCATCAGTATCGAATTGGTGGGCTCGTTGCAAGGCAAACACCCTACGCAGCAGATCCTCCGGTACCTCAGAGGCGATGTCACGTGCCACCGAGAGTAGAGTATCGAGGGTCATGTCGTTGGCTTCCTGAGATTCATTCATTCGTTCTTGTCCTCTTCAATTCCAATGTAGCCATGGGTTTGGGGATCAAAGCCCATAGTGATGGCCATGGCCCGCAACTCTGCGCCGGCCGTTCTGTTTATCGCAGACTCAGCGAATTCTATTGCTCGGAGAAACTCACTCCTTAGCAGGGATAACTGCTCCGGCTCATCCTCTAGACTGACGGGCACCACAATCGCGTCGTGGATGACGGCGATGTGCTTATCGTGCGAACTTCTGAGGACACGTCCGCGCCGTTGGATAAACTGCCTAGGATTCTGCGATGAAGCAAGAATCATGGCATGATCTACCGCCGGAATGTCGACACCCTCGTCGAGACATTTAATGGAGACCAGAATGCCACCAAATGAGCGAAACCAAGCGAGCGTGGCGGCGCGATCACCGATCATTCCAGTGTGATATTCCACCGGGGCGAGGCCCACACTCTTAAGGGCCTGCAAGACATCGCTCACTTGTTCGCTGTCCTCGCAATAAACTAACCATCGCTGCCCCTTCTCGTAGGTAGCTCGAAGTGTTTCCGACACGAGGCCGATTTTCCCCATTGCCTTTTTGGCGATGCGTGAGCGTTGAATGAGGAGCATCTTGGCCTTATCCGAGAGGGGCATAGCCCCTGTTGCATCTTTCTTATCCTTGGCCATTTCAAAGAATATTCGACGCGTAAGGTTTTTCCAGTTATCCGCTTCCTCTGCTGTAAGACGCACCGGGTGGGGGTGGTATTCGTACTCGACTAGCCGACCTGCCCGGATTGCATCTTGAAGGGTTATAGGTGGAGGAACGACTGGACCAAAGAAGGCGAAGAGTCTCGCCGTTCCTTCCGGGTCGCCGTACCGAATGGGTGTGGCACTTAAGCCGATCCTAGGCCCGCTTTCAATAGATAATGCACGCGCGTTAAAGGTGCTGCCGATCTGATGCACCTCGTCGGCGACAATCATCAGGTGCGCACCACCCTTTACGCTCATAAGGAACGCGTCAGTGGCGGCTGTCTGCATGGTCGATAATATTACCCTCGGCCCATGCTCTGGTGAGGGATCCGTAAGGCTCCTGAGACGTCCTGGTTGCTTCCAGCGATCATGGCCAGATCCAGCTTTAAGCAGTGCAGCTTCCGGTAGTTCGTCGCGCACTTCTTCCGCCCACTGATCAAGCAGGAGGCTGCTCGGCACGAGAATAAGCACAGGCAATCCCTTTGCGATGTGCTCCCTAATAGCCAGCAGAGCTGTGAACGTCTTGCCGCTGCCTGTTGCGTGTTCGAAGATTCCCCGGCAACCAGTAGCCTTCCATCCCTCGATAGCGGCGGACTGGTGTGGTAGTGCTGATCGCTTATTGGCGGCCTTGTCTAGAATGCTCATGTCTATGTCATCCACCTCACCCAAACTCGCCGTCTCGAGGCGGCGCTTAGCAGCCTCAGGAAAAGCTACAATCTCCACCCCAGTCACCGTTCCCGCCCAAAGTCTTTCAAAATAACTGTCATGGCGTTTTACTCGTTCGGCCTCGGCTCCGCCACGCCATCCACAGAAAACTTCGATGGCCTCATGGTTGCCTCTGTTATGCCATCCATTCCATGTCTCGTTAGCTGAGCCGAGAAAGCTGATCTTGTTGGCGTTGGCATCGCTGAATATTCCGATCTTTTCATGGTACAGCCCGTAAGACTCGGGCCTGAGTGCTAGGCGAATGTCCAAGACTCCGACCGTGATCAAGGTCGCCAGTACTCGAGTGCGGTAGGCCGTATTTTCTGAGGCTAGGAGACGATCTATTTCCGTTTCCACAACCTTCTCGAGGTCATTTCCGCGAGCTTCGTAACCCGCCACAATGCTTTCTACATCCTCCAAGGTCAGTGACGGTGAGCATATGAGCCGGATCTTACCTCCCCTCCGCGCAAACTCTACGGTGGCGGATCCAACTATTAAGTAAATCGATGATCGAAAGTACCCGACCGCACGCTTGTAATCGACTGCGTTAAGGAGACAGGGACGATAAAAACCAGCCACCGGGTCAATCTCACCGGTTCTGTAGTCAGTGAAAAAATCCAAGGCCGCCAACCCCGTGCCTTGTTCCATGAACGCCCCCTATTCATTTCATTGATGCATAACAATTTCTCAAAAGCAATCAGGTTCATGGCACATTTTTAAACAAAAAATGCACGGTTTATTGTCGCACCCACATGCATTTAATGCAATGCGTCAGTAAATGTAGGTAATTGCATGAATACAAAATATTTCCTTCTAATTTTCAGCCAGCGGATGCGGAGGCAAATTAGCAAATTTTACGTAAAAATATATACATAAATATGTATATACAAAGCAGAAAATATGAACAACTATGTATATATTAGATATAAATATGTATTTTATTGCTATATTTATGTATAATAATGCCGAATAAACAATTTGGCCAATTATTGCCAGGGGATTGAGTGGAGCTTAAAGACTTAATAAGCCAGGCGCATCATCTAATTGAGGCCAAAGGGGAAAAAAAGCGGATCACGCAAACACTGATGGCGCAGAAGGTTGGTGTAGCTCAACGAACTTACACAGAGTATCAGCGAGGCACCAACGCTCCGCTGGCGATGAAGGCTTTGCTTAACTTACTAAACATGTTGGATGACGAAGAAATTGTAAAAGTAGTGCGCACATGGAAAAGCGTGCCCGACAAAACAGAGATAAACAGTCCAAAGTGACTTCTCTCAGAAATCTGCTACTAGTCTAAACAGATGGCAGGATGGTGCAGATATCAAACGCTACAATAAATTGAAAAATAGCAATTGAATGCAAAAAAATGGCCACCGTTCACACCACGCAGTACAGTCTACGTGACTGATCGTGATCAAACAGATTTAGAATTTTCGAAAGGTATACTAATTGAACGCAAATAAACAGCCGACCGCGATTCTTCCAACTCTTCCGGACAGTACTGCCTATGCAACAGATCGTGGGCTAATGCTTCATGGACTATCGGAAGACGTATTGAAGCATACAGATTTGGATGCAATTCGAGGTAAGGTTCATCTCATATTTACATCCCCCCCGTTTCCACTCAATACCAAGAAAAAATATGGAAATCTACAGGGCGAAGAATATCTCCAATGGTTAACTAGTTTTGGCGCTCTCTTTCGTGAATTGCTCACCCCAGATGGCTCAATCATAATCGAGCTTGGCAATTCCTGGGAGCCTGGCCTCCCCACTATGTCTACGCTCGGCCTTAAGGCTTTACTGAGATTTCAGGAGGAAAACGATCTACATCTATGCCAAGAGTTTATCTGCCATAACCCTGCACGCTTGCCAAGCCCAGCGCAATGGGTAACGATAGAACGCATTCGGTTGAAAGATAGCTTCACAAGACTCTGGTGGCTATCACCAAGTTCGCGCCCGAAAGCCAATAACAAAAATGTATTGAAGGAATATAGCGGTTCAATGAAGCGCCTCTTAAAGACAAAGAAGTTCAATGCGGGGAAGCGTCCTTCCGAACACAGCATTAGTGAGGAATCTTTCAGCATTGACCATGGGGGCGCGATACCTCCCAATGTGTTAACAATATCAAATACCAGCGCAAACGATGCGTATCAACAATATTGCCGAGAGAATAATATTGGATTTCACCCCGCACGTATGCCGACCGATTTGCCCGAATTTTTCATCAAGTTCTTGACTGACCCTGAGGATATTGTTCTTGACCCATTCGGGGGTAGCAATACGACCGGCGCAGCTGCAGAAAAACTAAATCGGCATTGGATTGCTGTGGAACCTACACCTCATTACATTGAAGGCTCAATTGGTCGTTTCGACAGAGACCAAATACAAATTATTAACAACAACCTTTTTAGTGCCCGCGTAGACATCGAAAATTAAGCCAGGCGGCAGGCATATTCAAACATTAAGCTTTAGAGAAGGAATTGTCAGTACATCAACAAGAATGGAGACATCAAGGATACGCGTCTTCCATTGAGTGTTCAGTGTGTAGAATCACCCCCTCCATTCAATCCTACGCCCGCACATAAAGTGCAGGAAATTGCATTCGATTCAACTGCCCAGCCAAATCGGCAAACCATCTCGGCGCATCACTGAAGTCTTTCAGCAATAAATTGAACCGTACTGCTTTGGCCTGCCAAGCAGCTCCGATTCTTTCTTTCGGGGCAGCCAGTAACCACAGTGCAAAAAATACGGTCTGAAGAAGATGTTCGCCGCCAATGCGCAGTTCGCCATCACTGAGCTTGGCTGCTGGGCGCACGCTCGGCGGAAATTCTTTGACCTTCAGGTTGGCGGTGTACATCCACAGGCGGCGGAAGCCTTACGGCGTATTGCACAGCTATATGCTGTCGAGGAAGCATGTCGAGACATGGATCATGCTGCCCGTGTGCAACATCGCCAGCAAAACAGCGTGCCAATGCTGATGGATATGCATGAA
>Ga0209231_1000246_pt1 | contig 36013 bp, 37 predicted proteins | sample Deesub45470m_DNA_FD_188086 | JGI IMG/M metagenome (GOLD analysis project Ga0209231, IMG submission 188086) | Deep subsurface microbial communities from North Pacific Ocean - 450_OLKR46/470m Metagenome (SPAdes) (version 2) | ecosystem: Environmental > Terrestrial > Deep subsurface > Unclassified ... | reverse complement strand
TTGTCCTATTCCATTTTTCTAACCCATGCATCACTAATGAATAGGCGGCAGGTACAACCACCAATGTCAGTAAGGTTGAAGAAAGCATGCCGCCAATAATCGCAATTGATAACGGTTTATTGGTTTCACTACCAGCGCCTAAACCAATGGCAGCAGGTAACAACGCTAACACAATCGTGAGCGAGGTCATGATAACTGGCCGCAACCGCACAGGGCAGGCTTCTGTCAATGCCTCGTCAATGCCCGCGCCTTTTTCTCTTAGTTGATTGGTCAGGTCAATCAGCAAAATTGAATTTTTGGCCACTAGACCAATTAATAAGACTAATCCAATCATTGAATAAATATTGAGCGATTGATTAAATAACATCAGTCCGATTAAGCCGCCGATGATTGCCAGCGGTTGTGCAAGCATCACGATAAGTGGTTGTATAAAAGAATTGAACTGACTTGCAAGCACCATATAAAGCAACACAAAAGCTAAGATAAACACAAACGACATATTCTTGATGGTTTTACGCATTTCCTCAGCTTGACCAGAAAGCAGTAATTGATATTCCGCAGGCATGATTTCCGCTGCTGTTGCGTTCACAATCTCCAGCGCTTCGTTTAGCGGCATGGTGGGATTAGCGTAAAAATTAACTGCATATTGCAAATCATATCGACCTATCACCGCTGCACCTAATGAAGATTTAAAACTCGCCACAGCATCAAGCCGTATTAATTCTCCATTGCTATTTCTTAGGTAAATTTTACTTAAATCAGCTGCTTGTTGTAACAAGCTTTCGTCCGCTTTTAAACGGATGTCATAGCGCTGGCCATCGCTAATATTATCGTTGTAGCTAGCGACGTTAATGCCGCCGGCATACATCGAAATTGCCGTCGCAATTTCTCTGGCATTTAAACCTAAATTGGCCGCGCGTGTTCGGTCGACATCGACGCTCAACTCAGGTAAATCAAGCTGTACATCTACATCTACTTTGCCCATTCCATCGACATTAGAAAGTTTCTCTTTTAAGCGGTTAGCAACTTCTCCTAATTCAGCTAAGTTGCTTCCAGTCATCAGAAATTGTAACTTTTCCGAGCGTTGTCCAGCTGAAATGGAAGGCGGCGATGCAAATGCATTCACACCTGCAATTTGTGCTAAATCCTCTTTTACCAACTTAATGAGCTCACTTTGGCTCATGTCGCGCTCTTCTTTTGGTTTAAGCCGCACACTGATGCTACCTTGATTGACTTGTCCACGCGAACCAGTGCCGATAGAAGCATAATAACTATCAATCTCTGGATATTTCGACAGTGCGGCTTCAATGAGTTTAAGGCGCGAATCGGTATATTCTAGGTTGGAACCCAAAGGCGTTTTCGCACTAATTCTAAAGGCGCTTTCATCCGATTCTGGCACAAACTCTTTATCGACATGTTTGAGACTATAGAAGCCAGTTAATGCTACAAATAGGGCGGTAAATATAAGGATAAAACCACGATGACGCAAAGTTAGGCCCAATAGTTTTTTATAGGCGGTGTCTAGTTTGGCTAAGGTATTGGCGATTTTTGTATAAAAAACATTTTCTTGTTGCACCACATTTAGATAACGTGAACAAAGCATAGGTGTTAGTGTTAGCGATACCAGCAATGAAATAAGCACACCAAAAGTAACGACTACAGCAAAGGACTCAAAGAACATCCCAACAATGCCATCCATAAAAATAACAGGGGCAAAGATACAGACCAAAGATGCGGAAGATGCCAGCACGGCAAAGACCACTTCATTGCTACCATTAATGGTGGCAAGGGTACGGAAGCGGGCGACGGCACTTGGATTTTTAGCATCTTCTTTGCTGAGTTTATTGCCTAGCTCGCCTGACATATGCCGCATAATACTTTCACGAACCACGATGGCATCGTCCACCACAACGCCAATCAGCAACAGAAGTGCAAGCAACGTCATGCTGTTAAACGTATAGCCTGCAAAATACATCACAGCGATAGCACCAAGCAATGACACTGGAATCTCTAAACAAATCATGACGGTCGAGCTAAAAGAGCGCATGAAAATAAGCACAATTAGCGCTGCAAATAAGGTGCCTTCTACTAAATGTTCTTTTAAAGAGTTAACAATTTGGTTAATAAAGATAGAGTCGTTTGACGATATTTCTAAGTTCAAGCCGGGTGGTAAATTCGGAATAATTTCCTCATTCAGTTTTTTCTGAACCGCATCAATAATTTCTACTGTGTTGGTGTTCGCAATTTTAACAATCCCAATTCCAACCGTTTGTTTGCCTTTATAACGCGCAATCTGACGGTTATCCGTAATGCTATCTTCTACTTTGGCAATGTCTTTAAGATAAATAGGTGAGCCCATTTTTTGCTTAACGACCATGTTTTCTAAATCGCGAATGTCGTGAAATTCTAAGTCTAATTTAATCAGTTGCTCGGCTTTGTCACTGACTAAAAAGCCGCTCGGCAATTGCACATGCTCGCGTTGAAAAGCATCAATTAAATCATTAGCACCCAATTTGTAAGCTGCCATGCGCTCGGGAGAAACCGTAACACGAATCACACGGTCACGCTGACCGCCAAATCTAATCTCACCTACGCCATTAATGGTTTCAAACTTTTTTTTCAATATATTGGTTGCATATAAATTTAACTGTTGAATTGTACGGTCGCCATTTAATGAGAGCCAAATAATGGGGCTGGCATCAGAGTCTACTTTTCTAACGGTAGGCGGGTCGGTATCAGTCGGTAATCGTCTTAGGATTTGACTGATTTTGGACTGCACTTCATTAAATGCAACGTCAATATCTTTATCTAAATTAAACGTAATGCTAATGGTGGAAACGCCAGGAGAAGATGCCGAACCTATATGATCAATACCGGGCGTTGTATTAATGGCTGATTCAATAATGCTCGTAATACTGGTATCAATCACCTCGGCATTCGCGCCGCGCAAAGTCGTTGTAATGGTAATAACAGGGAAGTCGACCGATGGAATGCGGTCAACACCGATGCGATCATAGGAAATGATGCCAAATAAAATAATCATGCCCGACAACATCCAAGCAAGAACGTGTCGTTTAATGGAGAACTCAGGAAGTGTCATAAACTCTAAATCTCTGCAGCTTTACGCTCTTTTGCAATCTCTACTGGCGCCTTGTCGGTTAAAAAGCCTGCGCCATCAACTACGATGATGTCATCTGGTTGTAATCCGGAACGTATTTCAACTAAGCCATTCTGACGCAAGCCTGATTCAATAATGGCTTGGTAAGCAACATTATCGCGCACAACATAAACGACTTCGCCAGCTGGACGTAATACCAGACTTTGTTCAGGAATCATGGTGGTCGCAGGGCGCTCACTTAACACAACCGTGCCAGTGACCGTTGCTCCAGGCTGCCAGCCTTGCGCATTATTCACATCGGCAATCACATCTATCGTGCGCGTACCTTCTGCAATGAGCGGTTTTAGCTCACGAATGACCGTTTCTACCATTTGATCGCTGGTCGGTGTTCTGAGTCGCACGATTAAACCAGGTTTAAGTTGCGCGCCAAGCTGCTCTGGAAAAGGCAAATGCGCGCGTAAGATTTGTTTAGAGACAATCTGCACGATAGGGTCGCCTACACGAAGATAATCACCAGTATCGACTGGTTTGCTTTCGATAATGCCACTCACAGGCGCAATCACTTTCGATTTGCTACTATCATGATTAATACTAGCAACGCGCGCTCTGGCAGCAGTTAATTGTTGCTTCAAAACGTTCTCTTGGGCAACTTCATTATCCACGGCGTTTTGAGAGATAAAGTTTTTGTTAACCAAAGCTTGGTTGCGAGAAACGACTTTTGTCTGGTTCTCTAATAGCGCTTGGATTCTGGCAACCTCTGCTTGCGCCTCGTTGCGTTGCATGATGTAGTCAGTCGCATCTAAGGTGGCGATAAGCTGGCCTTTTTTGACGGTATCGCCTGTATTGACATGCACTTTGATGACACGTGCCGCCATCTCTGCCGCCAATGTTGGATTGACTAAGCCTTCAAGCGAGCCAACTGCAGTTTGTGTGACTTCAATCGCCTGATTTTTGACTGCTGAAACGGACACTAATGTAGCTCGGACGTCCGACTTCTTATCAGCAGAAGCATTGTCAGCACCACATGCATTAAGCAATGCAGACATAAAAAGGACTGAAATAATGACAGTATATTGGTGCATGGTTAAGCGGTTCATTCTTAATTAGTTAAATTGTTATCGTCCATCATTATCGCTCATGACTCATTTATTGCAGACCAATTAAAAAAGGGGCCTGGATCTGTTTTGCGTCCTGGTGCAATGTCTGAGTGACCAACTACGTGCTGAATAGGGTAGGTTTCTTTTAGTGATGCCAATAATTTATTCAATACTTTATATTGCTCAGATTCAAATGGTTCAAAATCAGAACCTTCAAGCTCTATTCCGACCGAGAAATCATTACATCGTTCACGGTCTTGCCAATTTGAGACGCCAGCATGCCATGCGCGTTTATGACAGGGCACAAATTGAATCAGCTCTCCATCTCGTCTAATTAAGAAATGCGAGGACACTTTGGCAGTATAAATTTGCGCATAATAAGGATGTTCATTCGGATCAAGCTGGTTAGTAAATAATGCAATGATGCCATTACCACCGTATTCTGATGGCGGCAGGCTAATATTGTGTATAACCACCATGTCGATAGCGCAATCATTGGCTCTGTCGTCAAAGTTAGGTGAAGCTATTTGCTTTGCACTAGCGATAACACCTTTGCTATTGATGCTATACGGCTGATTATTTGGATTAGTCATTATGTTTATTTTAGGTTATTTCTTCCTAAAAGCGGTTGCTCATGTAAAATAAATCAATTATTTTTCTGTGTAAATTATATGGTCTTTATCTCATTATTAGTCATGTTGCTCGTTATCTTGGTTGCAGCAGAGGTGTTCACCAATGCGCTAGAGCATTTGGGTGATAGGTTGGGTATTTCAGAGGGTGTAACAGGCTCTTTATTTGCCGCAATTGGTACAGCATTACCTGAGACGATGGTGCCGCTGTTGGCTATTTTTTCTTATAGCGAACACGCTGGTAATGCTAATGTTGGTCATGAAATTGGCGTCGGCGCGATTATCGGTGCGCCTTTGATGCTGTCAACCTTATCACTCAGTTTGATGGCGATGGCAGTATGGCGCCGTCGAGGATTGGTTGGACACCTTCGTCCCGAGCGTACGGGGCTAATCAGAGATCTAAATTTCTTTTTGGTTGCTTTCTCATTGGCGACCGTTACATTGTTTATTCCACATTCGCTCCCGTCGGTTCGGTATGGCATTAGTTTTGTCATGGTGTTGATCTATTTCATTTATGTATTGATGACAATTAAAGCGTCAAAAGCATTGGTGCAGGATGGGCACGCAACCGAAGCAGAAAGTGATCTTTTCTTAAGCAAACTTGGCTTGCCCAATAATATGGTATTGATTGTTGTGCAATTATTGCTCGGACTAGTGTTACTAGTGTTTGGGGCAAAAGGATTTATTAATGAAGTAGAAGATGCGGCAAAAATTATTGGCATTTCTACCTTATTGCTTTCATTGTTGGTCATTCCTATTGCGACTGAGTTGCCAGAAAAGGTCAACAGCATTTTATGGATACGTAAAGGAAAAGATACCTTGGCGTTTGGCAATATAACTGGCGCAATGGTGTTTCAAGGCACCTTGCTACCTGCTATCGGCGTGTTATTAACCCCTTGGCAGGCACAGACTGAGATTGTATTAGGCTTGGTGGCCACGCTGATTGCGACGATTTGGTTACGTATACAGATTGCAAAAGGCGGGTTGCTCATTTGGCATCTGCTTGTTAATGGTCTGATTTACTTAACTTATCTGCTGCTGGTGTTGTATTAAACTAGACGACTAGTTGAACTACTAGCCTATAAAACAGGTTTAGCGTTCCTCTAGCATTTTATCGTCAGTATCTTGAGCATCATCTTTTGCTAGCCCTAATTTTGTCAGTCGATAACGTAAGGTTCTAAAACTTACGCCGAGCAATTTTGCGGCGGCTGTCTTGTTGTTGTTCGATTTTTCTAATGCTTTTAGAATTTCACGTTTTTCAATATCTTCTAGATAGTTGGGCAGGCTCGTGTCACCATCTTTGCTTGGACTAAACTGGACTCCCTCAGCATGCATCGCGTTAGCTGCTTCATCAATTAATAAATCATCGACGCAGATTTTCTCGCCATCACATAAAGCAAGTGCGCGCTCTAGTATGTTTTCTAATTCACGTACATTACCTGTAAATGGGCGCGATGCAATCAGTTTGTTTGCTTCTGGCTCCAATGTTGGAATGGCAATCGATTGTGCCTTACATAATTTTTCTAATAACTTTTGGGTAAGCTCTGGAATGTCCTCAGGATGGTCGCGTAAAGACGGCATTTTGAGTTGAATAACGTTCAGCCGATAATACAAATCCTGTCTAAATAAACCTTCTGCCATCATTTCCGTTAGATTCTTATGGGTGGCGCTGATGATGCGAACGTCAACTGCTTCTTCTATGGTATCGCCTACCGCACGGACTTTTTTTTCTTGAATAGCGCGCAATAACTTCACTTGCATTAGCAACGGCAAGTCGGCGACTTCATCCAGAAATAATGTGCCGCCATTGGCCGCTTGAAATAAGCCTGACGTATCTTTTACCGCGCCAGTAAAGGCCCCTTTTTTATAACCAAAAAACTCACTCTCCATTAATGTTTCTGGAATAGCGCCGCAGTTAACCGCAACAAACGCTTCGTCTCTGCGTGAGCTATTTTGATGAATCAATCTTGCAGCGAGCTCTTTACCGCTACCTGATTCACCGCTGATATAAACAGGTGCTTGGCTACGCGCTAGCTTTTCTATCATGGCGCGAATTTGATTAATCGCCGCAGAATTGCCAATTAAATCGGCGGTACTTTTAGATGACTTGCTATCTGTGCTGGACAGCTTGAGGGCAGACTCTACCAAAGGGCGTAATTGCTTGAGTGAAATTGGTTTGGTGAGATAATCGAAAGCACCTGCTTTAAGGGCGGAAACGGCGTTTTCCGCACTGCCATACGCGGTAATCACGGCAACAGGCAGGCCGCTGTATTCATTCGAAATATGGGTGACTAACTCTAAGCCCATACCATCAGGTAAATGCATATCGGTTAGGCAAAGATTGTATTCTTTGCTCGCCAGCATATGTTTCGCATCGCTGATATTGCTAGCACTGTCTGCGTAGATATCCATGCGTTCAAGTGTCAATACCACCAGCTCGCGAATATCGGTTTCATCATCAACAACTAAACATTTAAATTGATCTGACATGGTTAAATTGTAGCCTTTTTAATTTGAATCACAAACTTTGCCCCAATTTCTGTTGGTTTAAATTGTAAATTTGCCCCATTGGCTTCTGCTAATTCTCGGCTGATATATAAGCCTAAACCAGTACCAGTCTTTTCGGTGGTAAAAAATGGTTCAAATAAATGATTGTTAATATTGTCAGGAATGCCATTACCATCATCGGTAATTTCAAGATTGGCAATAAATGAATCATTACCAGTATAGGCTCTTAAATGTAGACTATTTTTTTGTTGCTGGCTGTGGCGCCAGCCATTTTTGCAAAGATTCCATAAGATTTGATTCAAGTGTCTACGGTCAAAAAGAACAATGTCATCATGATTTTCTATTGTTAGTGCAAACTGGCGGGCAGAAATATTCTCAACAGCACAAAATTCCTGATGAAATTCAATGATAAATTGGTTGAGATGAATCATTTCTTGATTGGTGCGGTCTCGACGATTTAATTCTAGAATGTCTCTGATAATATGGTCGACGCGCTCTACATTATCAGCAATGATTTGCAGCATCCGTTGGTTTGTCGCGGGCATCTCTTCTTCTTGCAACAACTGATTCGCATGACTAATGGAGCTGAGCGGGTTGCGAATTTCGTGGGCAATCTTAGCAGTTAAGCGACCCAGTGCCGCCAGCTTAACTTGATGCGATTGTGTTTGCACTTGTGACCAATCTTCGATGAACACAACTGCGCCTTGATTTCGACTTTCAGCCACAGGTAAAAAGCTAATGCGTAACTCACGAGAAAGGATGTGAACGGTTGACACATTAGGCGCGCTATTATCAGGAGATGCTGGCTCATCATTAAACCACTCGATAAGTAAGGTAGCAATTTCAGGGGCAATAGAATCAAGGCTTTTTTCTTCCCAATCTCTGTTTTCTAGATTAAGAAAAGCATCTGCTTGTAAATTATGATGTTTGATGAACAGATCGCGATTAACAACAATGACACCATCCTTCATTCTATGGGTGATGAGCGCATTAACGTGAGCCAATGACTTTAAATCTAATCCGCGTTGTGAAGCCAACTGTTCACTGTCTTGCATTCTTCTGGCAAGGCTATGCGCAAGCCACGCAATAGCAAAGCAAGCAATGCTGAGAATGACAGCTGAGGTGTAATCATGCGTAATATCTGGATGGATGAGTGAATCAATAAATTGTTGTAACAAAATGCCGATAGTCGCAACTGCGGCATAAAATAAGGACAAGCGGCCATCGCTGATCAAGCTGGCAGCAGCAATTGCAATAACAAGCAATAAGCCCATGACGTTATGATTGGCATAGCTGAATTGTATTAAAAGCAAAATAAACGCAATATCTAAGATGATTTGCAGTGGTAGGGTTAATTCTAATTTTGGTTTCTCAAACCAAGTGGCAACAGCAGAAATAAGACTAAAAACAAGATACGCTAAAGCCGTTTTGGCAAGCGCATTACCATTGATGATTTGCCAATCTAAGATGGCGTTATTATTCAATAGTAGCGTCAGTGCAATAAGCACACGGTAGCCATTATAAAGTTTGAAGCTATTCCAATGGGCTTCTATTTGTTTGGACCCTGAGGATGCTATTGGTGCCATATTAATTGCTTACTTCGGGTGACAGTCTGGATTGTTACAGTAAACCACACTGTCAAATGTTTGCGTTTCGCTCTCTGGAATATGCAGTCCGCATTGACTGCAAGCCACAATTTTCTCAGAGGATGATGATGGTGTTTTAGTCTTGTTGGCTGTCATGGAGGCGATAAAGCGCTTTAATACAACAGCCAGTATCCAAATTAAAACAATTAAGATTAGAATTCTCAGCATAGATACAATAATAACTTTAAAGGTAGAATAGGTGTAACAAATAAAGTGAAGTATAAAGCAGTCTGGCAAAGGCTAGAAGCGCTTAAGCTGTTATACTGAGCGTTGGTGATTACAAAATAAATTCATGGCAAGTTCACAAGAATTATCAGATTTTCTACAGAATGTAGAGCGACGCGCTTTCAAGCAAACAGCATACGCTGTGCGTGATGATCATGCGGCGATGGATATTGTGCAAGATGCTATGTTGAAATTGGCTGATAAATATCCTGATAAACCAGTGACGGAATATCCGATGTTATTTCAGCGCATTTTGCAAAACACCATGCGTGACTTTTGGCGCCGTCAGAAGGTGCGTTCGCTCTGGACCACCTTGCTTTCATCATTTGGCACGCAGAGTGATGATGGTGAGACGAGAGATCCGCTCGATACGATGGATGTTGATGACGGCTCTCAAAATCCTGCAACGCAACTAGAGGGCAGTCAAACGCTGCAAGTGATTGAAACCGCGTTGCAAAAGTTGCCAGCACGTCAACGAGAAGCCTTTGTCTTGCGTTATTGGGAAGAGATGAGTGTTGCCGAAACAGCTGAATCAATGGGTTGTTCAGAAGGCAGTGTTAAAACGCACTGCTCACGTGCATTGCACACAATGGCGGCATTGCTAGCGCAACAAGGCTTAGGCACAGTAAAAGAATTAAATACTTAGGGGTAGCGTCATGAAGACAGACAATACAGATTACGAATATAATGAAGATGCACAAGGCAAGCAGATTGCTGCTTTGCTTGACGAAAAGGCGCAGCGTTTGAGTATGCGCGTTTTGAAGCAATTAGAAAATGGCAGAAACCAAGCGGTAAACAGACACCAAAAACAGCAAGGCTCAACGGTTAATGCCGATGGTACATTAAGTCATTGGGTCAGCTGGGCTGATCATCATCGTGTTGCGATGGCAGGTTTAGCTTTGGCGTTGCTTGTGAGTGCTTTTTTAATCATGCAAAGCATGAGTGCGAATGAAACAAGTGATGCATTTTTGCTAGGTGCGGATTTGCCGCCAGAAGCATTTGTAGATAAAGGATTTGAACCAGCGTTGAATCAATCGGCGAGTCTGTAAAATTAGAGCATAAAATTAGGACACGAAGAGTAGGTCACACTTTTTAAATTTAAGGTATTGAGGTTGCATGAAAAAGTTTTGGTTGGTAGGTAGTCTATTGCTTGCTATGCATGCGCAGGCAGCAACAAATCAAGAGCAGTTGGCAATGGCTGATATTGGCGCCATTAAAACGTCTTTGAGCGATGATGTGCCTGCAAAAAAATGGGCCGAACTGACTGAGCAGCAACGTAGCGTTTTGACTCCTTTGTCGGCTGAGTGGGATACACTCAGACCTTGGCAACGTGAAAAGATGCTTGATATTGCCGAAGATTATCCAAAGATGGACGCAAAAAAACAAAAGCGCGTACAAAACCGATTGAATACTTGGAGTCGTATGACCCCTTATGAGCGTGAAAATGCACGTAAACGTTTCCAAAAATTTCACAGCTTAAGTCCAGAAGAACAGCAGAACTTGCGTAATAAATGGGCAGAGCACCAGAAGTTGCCAGAGCAAGAGCGCGAAAAAATGCGTAAACAATCTGGTGAAGTTTATTATGATCCTGAGCTAGATTAGTCTTGATCTTATTTAGATTGGTAGAAACGCCCGCTGATTGATTTGGTGGGCTTTTTTTATTGTTGTTTTGGACAAAAAATATGAATAATCATGTTGGTTTAATCAATCGTTTCGCGGCCTGTGTTTATGAACTTCTATCAATGATTGCGCTCTGGTTGTTGTGCACAGCGATTTTTATTATGCTGTTTGGCACTGCAGATACGGCATTGAAACGGCTCTGTTTGCAATTATTGTTATGGCTGATAACGGGTGCATATTTTATCCGTTGTTGGGTTACAACAGGACAAACGCTAGCGACACAAGCTTGGAAGATAAGGATTGTTAGTCAACAAAATGAGGTGTTAACTATTTCTCAGGCAGTCTTAAGGTATGTGTTAGCGACGTTTTCGCTATTCGGATTTGGTCTTGGATTTTTATGGGCGTTAGTCGATAAAAAGCAATTGTTTTTACATGACCGCTTATTAAAAACACACTTAATTAAAGTGAGTAAATAATCATCGCGCTAGCGACGTTCAATCATCAGTATGAGCGTTAAGCCGCCAAGTAGGAATAGCAGTGTCGGGCTAATTGCGCTCATTAATGGCGGCCAATCGTTAAGTACACCCAAGTGACTAAAGACGCGATTCATGATTTGATAAACGACGCCAAGTAATATACCAATAAATATTTTGGTGCTCGTGCTAGAAGCGCGTTGCTGTAAAAAGCCAAAGGGTAGCGCTAAAATTACCATCACAATACAAGCTAGTGGATAAATGAGTTTTGCCCACAGCGCGACTTCATAGCGTGTCGTTCTTTGCTTATTCTTAGTTAAATGCGAAATAAAGGCGTATAAATTCCATGCTGACATTTTTTCTGGTGCAACCAGCAATACATTTAACAGTTCCGGCCGAATGGCGGAGTCCCAATTTGCTTTATCGAAAAATTCCGTTTTGATCTGATTTTGGTCGGTTTTGCTGGTTTCGTTAAATTGAGTCTGCGTGACTTCGCTTAATTTCCAGCGACTATTTAAATAATCCGCTTTTTTTGCATTGCTAATGGACGTCAGCTTGAAGCTTGTATCAAACTCATAAATGATGACATCGAGCAAGGTCGCATCTGGTAGCACTGTCGCTACATTGATAAAGCTTTTGCCATCTTTTACCCATAACCCAGATTTAAAGTCTTGTGCGACGACTGCATCGGTAGCTTGAATACGCATGCGTTGTGCTACTTTTTCACTAATCGGAGTAATGAGTTCGCCAATGAGAAAGGTGAGTATAGTAAATAGCAGTCCGACTTTTGCTAAATTAAAGCCGATGTTTGAGATGGATAAGCCACTCACGCGCATCACAATCAGCTCGGAGCTGCGGCCTAATGTGCCTAAGCTAACCATCATGCCAATCAATACTGCGACTGGCGTTACTTCATAAATATGGCCTGGAATGCTCAGCAAAACGAAAGTGAGCATATTGGAAATATTATAATTACCACGTCCAAGGTTCTCTAGCTCTTGAATGAAATCAAAGAAGGAGAACATTGCAATGAGACCTAGCATAATCATTAAGATGCTTAGCGTAGATTCTTGCCATAAATAGCGGTTAAGGATGCGCATAATTAACTGAGCTTTTTCTCTTTAGGCGCTGATCGCTTTGGGAGTAGTTTTGTGATTGTTATCGGCAATATCGGCAGTAAATAATTGCGTCGATAGAACAAATAAATGGCTAACAAGGCAAATAAACCATGCACGGGCCACAAGCCAATAAGCGGATGGATTTTGCTTTGCGTTATCCATGCTTCAAAAATATTGAGCATATTGTTGTAGATAATAAAAATAAAAACCGCCAGCATCACATTGAGAGAGCGACCTGCCCGTGGGTCAACAAAACTTAATGGAATGGCTAATAAAACAAGAATAAAAGCAGATACCGGAATCGCTAATCGTGATTGAAGTTCCGCCTTATCTCTAGGATTTTCACTCGAAATAAGGTTTATGGAAGAAATCGTTTCCGTTTTGGCTGTTGGGATGGCAACCTCTTTTGTTTCTAGACGAAGCGCATAGCGTTCAAATTCAGTGGATGACATTTCTGCTGAGTTTGGTTTGCCTTGATAGCGTCTGCCGTTCTCTAGCAAAATAAAGCGGTCGTCATTTTCAGCAGTATAACGGCTGCCTTTGCTCGCAACAATAATGCCTGTTTTTTGATGTTGGGTTGATTGAATGAACACGTTTTTGACCACATTCCCAAGTTCATCAAAGCCTTCAACAAAGTAAACTCGCTCACCGTTGTTAGACTCTTTAAAGACGCCAGGACTGATAGAAGATGACTCGTCACGTGCTTTCAGTTGGTTTTCATACTCGGTGACTTTTTGGTTCGCCCATGGCATGACAAAAAAACTGAGTACTGTAATGATGGTAATGACGGGTACCGCAAAGTTCAGAATAGGACGAATCCATTTCGTTATGCCTAAGCCTGAGGTTAGCCAAATGACCATTTCAGAATCCCGATACCAGCGCGTCAAGGTGAGTAACACTGCTAGAAAAATAGTCAATGACAATAGGGCAGGTAAAAAACGAATTAAATTAAAGCCAAGTATCGTAGTGAGCGCGTCATTAGGGATCCATCCTTTTGCTGCTTTTCCAACTAAAAAGCCCGCGCGTTGTGCCACCACAATGCCAATGAGAATGAGGAATAATGCCGTCGCCGTGAAGAGGAGCTCCTGCGAAAGTGATTTTTTAAAAATTTTCAATTGTGAGATTACGCTTTTATTTCATATCAAAACACTGGATAATTAACTTAATATTTTCAGACAACAGTATAAGGTTTATTAGATGGAATTTAGCATAAAAAATGGGAATCCTGAAAAACAACGTAATGATTGTTTGATTGTTGGGGTGTTTGAGAATAAAAAATTGTCGGCATCGGCCGAATTATTAGATGCCGCTTCTGAGCAAGCAATCAGTGCAGTGGTTAAAGCAGGTGATATGAATGGCGACTTAGCCACCACTTTATTAATGCATCAACTACCTAATGTAATGACAAAGCGTGTGCTATTGGTTGGCCTTGGCAAGCAAGGTGAGTTTGGTGTTAAGCAATACTTGAAAGCAACGCGTGCAGCCGTTAAAGCGTTGCCAAAAGTGGCGAAAGAGGTTGGATTTTATCTAACAGAGTTGCCAGTAGTCGCAATGACGGTACAAGAAAAAACCGCACAAATAGCAGAGATTTTTTTAGATGCGACCTATCAAATCAATGCATTGAAATCTAAAAAAGCAGAAGCTATTGCCTTAAAAAAAGTAGCTATATTTGTAGAGAGTGCACAAGAGACAGAAGCTAAGTCTGCTTTGGCGCAAGGTTTGGCGATTGCAGAAGGTGTGCGCATGGCAAAAGATTTAGGTAACTTGCCGGGTAATATTTGCACACCAACTTACTTAGGTAAGCAGGCAAAACAGCTGGCAAAAGACTATGGTTTTAAAGTAGAGGTATTGGACAGAGCGCAAATCGAAAAATTGGGCATGGGTGCATTCCTCGGCGTGGCGCAAGGTAGTGATGAACCGATGCGTTTAATTGTTTTACAGCATCAAAAAGGTAAAAAAGAGCAAAAACCAATTGCGTTAGTGGGTAAAGGGATTACCTTTGATACGGGCGGCATTTCTCTCAAACCAGGCTCTGAAATGGACGAGATGAAATATGACATGTGTGGCGCTGCGAGTGTGTTGGGTACGTTTAAAGCCATTGGTGAAATGGATTTGCCAATCAATGCGGTTGGCATTATTCCAACTTGCGACAATATGCCAAGTGGCAAAGCATTGAAGCCGGGTGATATTGTCACCAGTATGTCAGGCCAGACAATTGAGGTGTTGAATACGGATGCCGAAGGACGTTTGGTGTTATGTGATGCATTAACTTACGCAGAAAAATTTGAGCCTAGTGTGGTGGTTGATGTCGCAACGTTGACAGGTGCTTGCGTTATTGCGCTTGGCCAACATGCATCAGCGGTTTATAGCAATCAAGATGCAGTTGCCGCCGAGCTTATTGCCGCAGGAGAAGCGGCACATGATCGTGCATGGCACATGCCATTGTGGGATGATTACCAATCTCAGTTAGATAGTAACTTTGCTGATATGGCGAATATTGGTGGACGTCCAGCTGGCAGCATTACAGCGGCGTGTTTCTTATCTCGTTTCACTAAAAAGTATGATTGGGCGCATTTAGATATTGCAGGCACCGCTTGGAAATCTGGTAAAGCAAAAGGTGGAACGGGTCGACCAGTGCCGTTGCTCACGACATTCTTAATTAAACGTGCCGCTAGCTATTAAGGCGATTCTTAAATGACGCGTGTAATTTTTTACTCTAATGTCAATGATAAGCAAGCTGCATTAATGATTTTGGTGCGCAAAGCGCTAGCAAAAAGGCATTTAGTGACGCTGTTTACTAACAGCGAGCAAGCAGCTCAAGTGTATAGTGATGTCTTATGGCAGCATGATTCGACGAGTTTTTTACCCAATGTGTTGGCTACAGATGCCTTAGTAGGCGAAACGCCAGTGGTGATTGATTGGCAAGATGAACAGTTGTGTCAGGATGATATTTTGGTTAACCTGACACAGCGTCAATTAACCGTTTTTAGTCGGTTCAGGCAACTGGTAGAGTTGGTTGGTACTGACGAACAAGATAAAGCGTTGGCAAGAGAACGTTTCAAATTTTATCGTGATAGAGGATATGAAATTAAGCATTTTGATGAAGCGCAGTTAATTCATTAAATGATGGTTTTTTTAGAATAGGTAGAGCATATTTTGGCAGAAGATAAAATCCCAGTATTAACAGAAGTTTATAAACCAAAAACAGCTGCAAAAGTTGAAGTCAATCAGGTTTCTGAGGTGACTGCAGATTTGGTTGCTAAAGTGACGGCGCAAGTAAGGCCGAGGCTAGAGTCTGAAATTACAGAGTTTGTATTAGATGAGCTGAAATCTGAAATTAAAAAAGCACATAATAATGTGATTGCATCGACACAAAGTTTTGTTGATAAAACAAAAGCGGATCTTAAAACAGAGTTGCCGCAAATGTATCAAGAAAGCGTAAAGTTGGCACAGGGTGATATTGATACATTAAAAAAAACAGTATTAGATGAAGTGCTGATGGCAACACGTAAAGAGATGGCTGAATTTCAAGAAAGTATTGTTCGGGAATATCAGCAACAAATCAATGAAACACTCGCTGCTATTGGTAAACGCGCTGAAGAGAGTGCAACAGAGCAAATTGGTATTATGCATAGTCGGGTTGGCACCATGCAGCAAGAAGCATTTACTAAGCTTAGACAAGAATTTGGTGTAGAAAAAGATAGCATGTTAAATGCGGCCACAGCGGAAGTGAAGACGGCATTTTCAAGTCAAATGACGGAAGGCCAAGAGAAGTTGAAAGAGGCGATAGAAGCGGCGTTAAACAAGTCGATACCAGGGATGGAGAGCCGTCTACATGCGGAACTAGTGAAAGAGTTACAACAATTATTGCTTAAAGTGAAGTTTGTATTGCCTGAATAATGGTTTAATCCACTAGCTGTGTGTAAGCTTCGGCAGTCAAAAAATGCCCTGTATCATTAATATCTGCAGGCTTAAACTTAAAGATCCATGACTGATACGGATTGTCGTTAATCGCTTCAGGCATATTAGCTAATGCCTCATTCACTTCTGTTACAACGCCATTCATCGGCGCGTGCAGATCGGAGCCTGTTTTGACAGATTCAACTAAACCACACGATTGTTCGGCGGTTAATGTGTCGCCAACTTTAGGCATTTCAAGATAGACAATGTCGCCAAGCAAATCTTGCGCATAGTCGGTAATGCCAGCAAGCCAGTTGCCGTCATCGGCAACTTGAACCCATAAATGTTCTGCTGTGTAATGTAAGTGTGAGGGTGATTTCATCATTCAAATCTAACTTAAATGTTTAGTTTGGGAAAAAGATGCCGTTATTCTCTCATAAATCGTGAATACTGGGACAAAGGTAATGTTAAGTCGGCGCCTTTGCACCTAAGTATTTTTTTATAAATACCGAATAACTGATTGACTTGTAAGTGTTTCATGACTAATATTAGTTTTCGTTTTGATTGTAACTAAGGGCTTTTTGTGAAGTATTCTTTGAAAAAATACATGCTATTTGCGATTGCTATTTCGCTTGTATCTTTACCAGTTGAATTTCTAGTTACGCAAGCGCATGCGCAAGATGGAAGCGCTAAATCAAAAAATATTAAAAAAGTCAGTTACCAGAAAAGCCAAGCGCGCAAAGACAAACTGAAAGCCAATCAGCTAGCGTGGAGCGAGCAGCGTGCAAAAGATTTAGGCGAGAATTATGATGGCAGTTCATTGCCGCAACTTGCCTCAGATAAAGTGTTGGTTGTTAGTCAAAATACGGGCGAGATTAAATATGCTAAAAATAGTAGCACCGTCAGTCCAATTGCCTCTATTACTAAATTAATGACCGCGATGGTGGTGTTAGATGCACGACAATCGTTTGATGAAATTATTGATATTTCTGAACAAGATGTTGATAAAATTAAAGGAACAAGCTCTCGGTTAGGCGTAGGTACACAGCTAAGTCGTGCCGATATGTTTAGATTAGCACTAATGTCATCTGAAAATAGAGCTGCATTTTCGTTAGCGCGCAATTATCCTGGTGGGCAAATTGCTTTTGTAAAAGCCATGAATGTAAAAGCGCTGGCACTTGGACTGACCAACTCAAACTTTGCTGAACCGACTGGTTTAATGTATCAAAATACATCAACAGCTGAAGATTTATATAAATTAGTTGCGGCCTCTTATCAATATCCAGAAATTCGCAATGCAACAACAACGCCTTTTTATCATTTATCTATCGCAGGGCGCGCAAATCCTGTTGAGTTTAAAAATACTAACGTTTTAGTGCGAGATGGTGAATGGGATATTGGCCTATCAAAAACTGGCTTTATTAACGAGGCTGGACGTTGTTTGGTTATGCAAACAACCATGGCTGGTGAGCCAGTGATTATGGTCTTTTTAAATGCTAAAGGAACGGATAAACGCACTGGGGATGCAAACCGCATCCGTAAATGGGTTGAATATAATCATGCCCATGAGCTGATTGCTAATCAGGGTGTTGTGAGTCCAAAAGGGACGCATCCTAAATTAGTGATGAGCGGACAAATTTATCAAAATTAAACGCGCAATTAATTAGCAGCTAAATATCAGTTGTATTAACTAATCATTCAACAAATAAAAAAGTGGGGAAACCCACTTTTTTTATTGGTACTTATTTTGATGCCTTCTTAACGGGTGCTTTCTTTGCTACCGTTTTCTTTGCAGGTGCTTTTTTTGCCGCAGCTTTCTTCGGTGCTTTACCTTTCGCTGGACTACCCTTAGCTTCTTTTTCTGCCAATAAGCCAATGGCTTCTTCAAACGTTAGCTCTTCAGGGGCTAAGCTTTTTGGCAACGTAGCGCGTATCTTTTTATGTTGTACATAAGGGCCGTAGCGACCATCAAATACCTCAACGCGACCTTCGCCAGAAGGATGTTCGCCTAAATCGGCGATTGGCGCAGGCCCGGTATTCACTTGCGCAATTAATTCAACAGCCGCCGCCTGATCAATGGTAAAGACACTTTGCGTTTTAGGAATCGATTTAAATTTGCCATCGTGATTAACATAAGGGCCAAAGCGCCCAATATTAGCAACAATCTTTTTATTGGTATCTGGATGAAGCCCTAAGTCGCGCGGTAAAGATAGCAACATATTTGCCACTTCAATATCCACATCGCTAATCGCAAACTCTTTAGGCACGCTGACGCGTTTTGGCTTTTTCTTGTCGCCTTCAACCGCAACGCCCAATTGGATATATGGACCATACGGACCATTCATTAAATAAATTTCTTTGGCTGTTTCTTTATCAATGCCAATTGCGATAGGATCCGCGCCAACTTCTGCCGCACCATTAGCACTGCGTTTGTAATCACATTTTGGTTCATCGTTATAACCAGTACAACCGATAAACGTACCATAACGGCTCAGTTGTTTTTGCAACTGTTTACCACATTTAGGGCACATCTCATCAATCAGTTCATTGCCAGGGCGGTCAACATCTGCTTTGCTGGTGACTTGATTGTTAAAACCTTGCCAAAATTCGTCCATCAGCGGCAGCCATTCTTGCGTACCTTCAGCGACGTTATCCAGTGCGTTTTCTAAATTAGCGGTAAAGTCATAATCCACATATTTAGTAAAATGTTCAGTTAAAAACTTATTCACCACGCGACCAACATCGGTTGGCGTAAATCGCTTTTTATCTAGCAACACATATTCGCGGTCTTGCAATGTACTAATAATGCTCGCATAAGTGGAAGGACGGCCAATGCCGTACTCTTCCAGCGTTTTAACTAGGCTAGCTTCACCATAGCGCGGTGGCGGTTCTGTGAAATGTTGATCACCATAAATCTTGTCAACATCCAATACTTCGCCCGTTTCTAAACGCGGTAGTTTTGCTTCTGCATCATCGTCTTCTGCGCTATCTGTACCTTCTTTATAGACCGCAATAAAACCTGGGAACATTAATGTTTGACCAGTTGCACGGAACAGATTGGCCTCAGAGCCAACACTTAAATCGACGCTGACCGCATCAAAAATAGCGGGCGTCATCTGGCAAGCCAGTGTGCGCTTCCAAATCATTTCATACAGCTTAAATTGCTCGTCATTCAGATATTGGCGAACAGCGGTCGGTGTGCGCGAAATATCAGTAGGGCGAACCGCTTCATGCGCCTCTTGTGCATTCTTGGCTTTTGTTTTGTATACAATTGGCGTTTTGGGCAAATAGTCCGCATCAAAATTCTTTTTAACGTGGTCACGAATCTCCGCAATTGCTTCATTCGCTAAACTAAAAGAATCAGTACGCATATAGGTAATTAAACCCACGGTGCCACTGCCGACATCAATCCCTTCATACAACTGCTGCGCAATGCGCATGGCGCGGCTAGTGGTAAAGCCAAGCTTACGTACGGCTTCTTGTTGCAAGGTTGAAGTGGTAAATGGCGGCGCAGGGCTGCGTTTACGTTGCTTTTTCTCTACACGAGAAACCGTCGTTTTGCCAGCGCTAGCCAGTAATAGTTTGCCAACAATATCCGCCTGTTGGTCATGATTAATGACGGTAAATTGCTCAACTTTTTCACCATTCAATTGAATCAGTTTTGCACTAAAGCTGTGGTTATGTTTAAGCGCATCTAAATGCACGCTCCAATATTCTTGGCTTTTAAACGCTTCAATTTCTAATTCGCGCTCTACGATTAATCTTAATGCTGGACTTTGTACACGCCCAGCAGACAAGCCACGACGAATCTTTTTCCATAATAATGGGGATAAATTAAAACCAACCAAGTAATCTAAAGCGCGGCGTGCTTGTTGCGCATTAACAAGGTCCATCGCAATATCGCGTGGGTTATCAATGGCATGCTGCACCGCAGTTTTGGTGATTTGGTTAAACTCTACCCGTTTGAGCAGTTTATTTTTGAGTAGCTTTTTTTCCGCTAAAATTTCGGCAATATGCCAAGAAATAGCTTCACCTTCACGGTCCGGATCGGTTGCCAGATAGATACTGTCAGCGGCTTTAACTGCTTTGGTAATCGCATCCATGTGTTTTTTATTGCGCTCAATAATGTCATATTTCATCGCAAATTGGTTGTCAGGATCAACCGCGCCATTTTTTGGAATAAGGTCGCGCACATGACCATAAGAAGCCAACACTTCGAAATCATTTCCTAGATATTTCTTGAGTGTTTTGGCTTTTGACGGTGATTCAACAATGAGTAATTTAGACATTTATGTAAACTAAAATAATTAGATATTATTGGATAAGGTGTTCAGATAATAGCAAGCAAAGGCGAATTTGCACAATCAAATACTAAATACAAGTAGAAAAAAGCGTGAAATTAGGCTTAATTACCGTCTAATTACGCGTGAATTCTATTTTATTTCCATCTATATTCGTCATATTCAACGCTGCGCCTGCAGTGGCAATGTCACCAAATAATGGATCTTCGTCTTGGTTATTTGCTTGGCTAAGGCTTTTAAAATCATACAAATCAGTATCCGCCAAATGCGAAGGCTCAATATTGGTGATTGCGCGGAAAATATTATTCACGCGTCCAGGTTGCTCTTGCTCCCACGCCTGTAACATATCCTTTACTTTTTGGCGTTGCAAATTCTCTTGGCTACCGCATAAATTACACGGAATAATCGGGAACTGCATCCCGCGTGCATAAGCCGCAATATCTTTCTCGCTGCAATAAGCCAACGGACGAATCACAATATTTTGTTTATCATTAGTGGCTAGTTTTGGCGGCATCGACTTCATTTTGGCGCCAAAAAACATATTCAAAAATAAGGTTTCTACCATGTCATCGCGATGATGGCCGAGCGCAATTTTGGTCGCCCCCAACTTTTTAGCCGTCGTATAAATAATGCCACGGCGTAAACGTGAGCAAAGCGAGCAAGTGGTTTTGCCTTCAGGAATCTTCTCCTTCACCACAGAATAAGTATCCGCCTCCACAATGCGATAATCCACACCCAACTGCTCAAAATAGTTAGGCAAAATATGCTCAGGAAAATCAGGCTGTTTCTGATCCAAATTCATGGCAATAATCTTAAACGTAATCGGCGCCCGCTCTTGCAAAGCCAACAACATCATCAGCATGGTAAAACTATCCTTACCACCGCTCATGCAGACCAGCACCGTATCGCCATCCTCCACCATATTGTAATCACCAATCGCCTTCCCCGTCGCGCTAATCAATTGATTACGCAACTTCAAAAAATTGTTACTAGCATTATCGGGATAGTGTTTGGTTTTCATGGGGTGGAATTATAGCGGAAAAGCATGTTAATAATTGATAACCGATTGAGTTGTAGTGTCTTTTTATGAACGCTTTGCTTTAGATTTAAAGTTAATCTGAGCATCCAAGCGCGCTTGTCGATGCTAATCGATAGGTTAAAATGTTGGCAACTTGAGGAGTGAAAGTTACAAATTAATCGACCTGCCACCATCCACAGCTAACACATGTCCTGTAATGAACGGCGCATCGGCGGCTAAGAACTTCACAGCTTTGGCAATATCGGTTGGGTCGCCTATGCGTTTTAATAGCGTTTGGGAAATCACACGTTGACGGTACACTTCGTCAAACTGCGGGTTGTTCTCGGGCCATAGCACAGGGCCAGGTGCGACGGCATTAACGCGGACTTCTGGGCTGAGTTCTTGCGCGAGTGATTTGGTCAGTGTGACTAAGCCAGCCTTGGCAACGCTATAAACCACATACCCTTTTTTAGGTGATTCAATGTGCATGTCGGTGATGTTAACAATGCAGCCGTGACTCTTTTTTAGTGCTTTTGCTGCGGCTTGCGCAATGAATGTGGGCGCTTTTAGATTGCTACCAACTAAATCATGCCAGTTTTCTTCATTGATGTTGCCAATTTCTGTTGGCTCATAGGTAGAGGCATTGTTAATTAAAATATCTAGCTTGCCAAAGCGGGTCGTTGTTTCTTTCACTAAGCTGGTTGCGATGGCGGCATTGAGTAAGTCGCCTTGAATAATGCTAACGCTATCAGGTCGTTGCAGGTTTAATTCTGCCTGCAAGGCTTTAGCGGCTTGTTTTGAGGTGTTGTAATGAATCATCAAATTTGCGCCATGCGCATGCAACTCACGACAAATAGCAGCGCCAACCCGTTTGGCTCCGCCTGTGATGAGAACAACTTTATTCTGTAAATTGGAGGTCAATTGCTTACTCGTTTTCGTTTGAAAATATTATAATGATTTATGACTGCTTTACCTACCCCATCAGCCGAATCCCAGCACTATAGCCAACAATTATGCGATTTAGTTCAGAAAAAAATTGTAACTTCTGGTGACTGGATTAGTTTTTCTGAATTGATGCAGATGGCTTTATATACGCCCAAGCTTGGCTATTATAGTGGCGGCTCGCAAAAGTTTGGCAGCATACAGAATGGCGGCGGTGACTTTATTACTGCACCGCAATTGACGCCGTTATTCGCCCAAGCCCTTGCGCGACAAGTGGCGCAAGTGGTTTCGCTTACGCAAGGCGATGTGTTAGAGCTTGGTGCAGGCACAGGTCTATTGGCGGCTGATTTATTATTGGCTTTGGCGAGTTTAGATCAACTGCCAAATCAATACTACATCTTAGAAGTAAGCAGTCACTTACGATTAATTCAGCAAGAAACCTTAAAAGAAAAGCTATCTACAACACTGTTTGAAAAAGTGGTTTGGTTGGATACGTTGCCAACTAACTTTGTTGGCATCATATTGGGTAATGAAGTATTAGATGCGATTCCTGTTCATTTGCTGGTGAAGAAGAATGATGCTTTATTTGAGCGCGGCGTTGCTTTTGATGAGAGCTTAACGTGGCGAGATAAACCATTGGAAGATGAGGCCTTAAGCAAGCTGATTGACGCAGATGCATTGCCAAATGATTATGTCACTGAGGTCTGTCCTGCCGCCAATGGGCTTATTCACAGTTTGGCAACTGCATTGCAGGCAGGTGCAATTTTGATGATTGATTATGGTTTTTCGGCGTCTGAATATTATCATCCACAGCGTAATGAAGGCACATTGATGTGTCATTATCAACATTATGCACATGGCGATCCGTTGATTAATCTAGGGTTGCAAGATATTACCGCGCACGTTAATTTTACTGCGATTGCTGATGCTGGTTTAGCGCAAGGATTAAGCTTGCATGGTTACTGCAACCAAACGCAGTTTTTAATGAGTTGTGGCATTTTAGATTTGCTGGGCGCCGTTTCGCCAGATGATGCAGCGGTTTATATGCCAATGGCGGCCGCAGTGCAAAAATTATTATCGCCAGCAGAAATGGGTGATTTGTTTAAAGTCATTTCATTCACCAAAAATTTAGCAGAAAACGACGATTTGTTGTTACTTGGTTTTGTCAGTGGCGATAAGTCGCACACACTCTAGTATAATCTTGGCCATGACAGAATCGACAGAACAATTAGAGAGCAATCCTGATAATACCCATCGACCTATTCGCAGCTTTGTGTTGCGACAAGGCCGCTTGACCAAAGGGCAGGAGCGTGCGTTAGAAACGGGCTGGCCTGTTTATGGTGTTGAATATCAGCCCAATCTATTAGATGTAAACCAAACATTTGGACGAACGCAATCTAAAAAGATTTTGGAAATCGGTTTTGGTATGGGCGATGCCACCGCTAAAATTGCACAAACCTTACTCGACCATGATTTTTTAGCAGTAGAAGTACATACGCCAGGCATTGGCGGATTATTAAAATTAATGCAAGAAGGCAATATTGATAATATTCGTATCATTCAACATGACGCGGTAGAGGTGTTAAAAAACATGCTAGCCGATGAAAGTTTGGATGGCGTGCATATTTTTTTCCCAGACCCGTGGCATAAAAAGCGCCATCATAAACGGCGATTAATTCAGGCGGAATTTGTAAAGCTACTGTGCAGCAAGTTGAAAGTGGGTGCTTACATTCACGTGGCGACCGATTGGCAAGAATATGCTGAGTGGGTGTTAGAAGTATTGAGCGCAGAACCTATGCTTAATAATACCGCGAAAGATTATGCCGAAAAGCCAAGTTATCGACCGCTAACCAAGTTTGAAAATCGTGGAATCAAACTGGGTCACGGTGTTTGGGACTTAGTCTTCAATCGAATCTGATTGAGTCGTGTCTGATTGAATCTTGTCAGATTGTTCAGGAAATAACCAACCGCCTATCATTTTTTCTGTTTCTTCTACGCCCAGTTTTTTAGAGCTAGAAAACAATTGCACGGTGATGTTGTCACCCCAAACTTGATTTAATTCTTTTCGCACTTTTAACAATGTCTGTATTGCTTCGTTGCGTGAGAGTTTATCCGATTTTGTGAGTAAGACATGGACAGGTTTTTTGCTGTGGCAAAACCAATCTAACATTTGTCTATCTAACGGCGTTAGCGGGTGGCGGCTATCCATGACCAACACCAGTCCAAATAAACTCGTGCGCTCGGTTAAATAGCTTGATAAAACGCCTTGCCAATGCTTGCGCACACTTTCAGGCACTTTTGCATAACCATAGCCAGGCAAATCAACTAAAAATTTATCATCGCCTTTTTCTGGGTTTAGGCAGAAAAAGTTAATGAGTTGCGTTCGACCTGGCTGTTTACTGACATAAGCCAAACGATTGTGATTGGCTAAAGTATTGAGTGCACTGGATTTTCCTGCATTTGAGCGGCCAGCAAAAGCGATTTCAACACCATTTGGTGGCGGTAAGTCGCTCAGTTGATGGGCTGAAATATAGAAGGCAGCATTTTGAAACAGAGACATGATGTGATTTTATTTATAATGGCGGCTAATGCCTAAGGTGCAAATGCTATCACGAACGGGTTAACTTTGATAAAATAAGCATCTTAAATTGTCTAAAATATCTGGAGCAAGTATGCGTATCAGGGGTTTGTCCTTATTTATTTCATCGCTAATGGTTACTTTTTTTGCGGCTACAATGATTGCACATGCCGAAGAGGGTGCACATGCTGAAGCTGCAAAGGTGCCAAATGCGGCTGCAGTTGAGCAAACAGCAACAACAGTTTGTGCAGCTTGTCATGGTGCTGATGGGAACGGCGTTATTACATTAAATCCAAAGTTAGCAGGTCAACATTCAGACTATTTGGCTAAACAATTACATGACTTTAAAGCAGGTAAGCGAGCCAATGCGGTAATGGCTGGCATGGTTGCTAATTTATCAGATGACGATATAAAAGGCTTGGCTAATTATTTTGCAAAGCAAACGCCTACGCTAGGCAAAGCAAAATCGAATGGTGCCGGTTCTTTGGGTGAAAAAATATTCCGAGGCGGCATTGCGGCGACGAATGTGCCTGCTTGTGCGGCTTGTCATGGCGCTAATGGAGAAGGTTTACCAAAACGTTTCCCGCGCTTATCTGGACAGCATGCAGACTACACAGCGCAACAACTTAAAATATTCCGGACCACTGAACGCGCTAATGCACCGATGATGCAAGTGATTGCAACCAAGATGACGGATGCGGAAATGCAAGCGGTTGCTGATTATATTCAAGGTTTGCGATAGTTTTAAAAAATTTCATTTTAAAAAGTAGCATTTCAATATCATTTTTTTGGAGGATTCCGTCGACATAGTTTAAAAATAAGTAGTGAAAATATAATCAATATTAAGCAGTAACAAAAATAATAAAAAGGTGCGATATGAATAAAAATAAAGGCTTCACGCTTGTTGAGCTCGCGATTGTATTGGTGATTATTGGCTTGTTGTTAGGGTTTGTGCTGAATGGGCAGCCGCTCATTGATAGTGCAAAAGTCAAAAAAATGGCGCGAGATTTTCAAAATGTACAACTCTATATCAACGGATACCAAGATCGATTTAAAACCCTGCCCGGTGACGATCACAGTGCTGAAGTGCATGTTAGCGGGACTAGTGCTGCCAATGGTACGCGCAACGGTATTATTGAGGGCGCATGGGATACATCGGAAAATGCTGACGAATCTTGCGCCATATGGCAGCATGTTCGCCTAGCTGGGCTATCCTCAGGAACAACCCTAATCAATTGCGCCGCTAATAATACCTATCAGCCTAGAAATGCGGACGGTGGACTGATCGGCGTTCAAAGTGTTTCTAGCTTTACAGAAATATCAGGCATGCGGGGTGCTTATGTGGTGTGCTCTGATGCGATTTTGGGTAGATTGGCAACGCAGATTGATGCTACGTTAGATGATGGTGCAGGCAATTCAGGCGCAGTTAGAGTGGCAGTTCGAGGCGCGGTTGCGAGTGCTGGTATCGAGGCGCCGATTGATGGAACTGCTTATGTTGTATGCATGTCGTTTTAAATAATATTGTGAGCGGAAGTGTTGTTTTTTTGTGACCTTCCGTTTTCAATTATAGTGAATATGAATTAGAATGCACTTCAATCTAAAAGTGTACTTTAAACAATTTATATTCAATGACCCAAAATATCGTAGAAATTGACAACCTTTCATTTGGCTACAAAAATCGTACGCTACATAAAGGCATTTCAATGTCTTTCTCGCGTGGCAAAGTTGTGGCTATTATGGGCGGCAGCGGCAGTGGTAAAACAACGCTGCTCCGTTTAATTGGCGGTCAATTTAAGCCGACAGCAGGTGAAGTCAGAGTTGCTGGGCAAGTAGTCCATCAGCAGAATCGTGAAGGTATTTATAAGCTGCGCCGTAAAATGGGGATGCTGTTTCAACAAGGCGCGCTATTTACCGATCTTTCTGTGTATGACAATGTTGCTTTTCCAATGCGCGAGTTGACTGATTTGCCAGAAAGCATGATTCATGATTTAGTGTTGATGAAGTTAAATGCAGTTGGCTTGCGTGGTGCGTATAGCTTGATGCCAACTGAGTTGTCAGGTGGTATGGCGCGTAGAGTGGCGTTAGCCAGAGCGATTGCACTTGATCCGGATATTATGATGTATGACGAGCCGTTTGCAGGCTTAGATCCTATTTCGATGGCGGTTATTTGTGATTTAATCCGCACATTAAACGATGCGCTTGGTATTACTTCTATTGTCGTGACGCATGATGTGGAAGAGACTTTCTCTTTCGCAGATTATATTTATTTTGTAGCTGATGGGGTTGTTGCAGCAGAAGGTACGCCAGAAGATTTGCGTCAATCCACATTGCCTTTCATTCATCAGTTTGTTCATGGTGAAAAAGATGGTCCAGTTCCGTTTCATTATCCAGCCGCTGATTACAAGCTAGATTTGTTGGGATAAGTTAATAATGATACGCTCTAAGATTCTAATTGGTTTAGTCCGCTTTTTGCGCAAACTTGGTAGTGATTTTATCGACAAAGTTTGGCGCTTAGGTGCTGGCACACGTTTGTTTGGTTTGATGCTCATTTCTTCAGGTGAAAGCTTCCGACGGTTCCGCCTGGTGGTGCGTGAAGTGTATTTCACTGGTGTGATGTCTTTAGTGATTATCTCGGTATCTGCTTTTTTTGTGGGCATGGTATTGGCTTTGCAGGGATACAATACTTTGCAAAAATACGGATCATCCGAGGCAATAGGCGTGCTGGTTGCATTGGCCTTGGTACGTGAATTAGGACCAGTGGTTACCGCATTGTTGTTTGCTGGCAGAGCCGGTACTGCGATTACAGCCGAAATAGGCTTGATGAAAGCAACTGAGCAACTAGCTGCAATGGAAATGATGGCAGTTAGCCCTATTTCACGTGTGATTGCACCAAGGTTTTGGGCGGGAGTCATTGCATTGCCAATACTAGCAGCGCTATTTTCTATGATTGGTATTTTGGGCGGCTATTTGGTTGCTGTGCCATTAATTGGTGTCGATTCGGGCGCATTCTGGTCGCAAATGCAGGCGAACGTTGATTGGCAGTTTGATATTCTGAATGGTGTTATCAAAAGTATTGTATTTGGTGTTGCGTGTACGATGATTGCTTTGTTTGAAGGCTATGACGCGCCACCAACAGCTGAAGGTGTTAGTCGCGCGACAACAAGAACGGTGGTGACATCGTCATTGGTTGTATTGGCGCTGGATTTTGTATTAACTTCGTTTATGATTGTGTAAGAATAAGGGTGGAGCCGAGATGGAAAGAACAACGATAGATTTATGGGTAGGGATATTTGTTGCGCTAGGTGTCGCCGCACTGCTCGGCCTAGCCATGAAAGTGGGCAACTTAACGACTAGCAATATTGGTGAGACCTATATGGTTGAAGCTGCATTTGAGAATATTGGAGGTCTAAAGCCGCGTGCGCCAGTAAAAAGTGCTGGTGTAGTCGTGGGCCGCGTTGAGGGGATTCGATTTGATACGGAAACCTATGAAGCGATTGTCAGTTTAAATGTTGATAAAAACTATCGTTTTCCTGCTGACACGTTTGCTAATATTTATACAGCGGGGTTATTAGGTGAGCAGTATATTGGTTTAGAAGCTGGTGGCGATGAGGAAGTGTTGAAAAATGGCGATAAAATTGCCCATACACAAGATGCGGTAGTGCTAGAGAAAATGATTAGCCAGTTCTTATATAATAAAGCAGCAGAGCCAGCAGAGCCAACGACAGTGCCTGCTGAATCAACCAAAACAGAGGATGATGCGTTAACTGATAATCCTTTGGATGACTTGATTAATTAAGAGTCATCTCAGAGTTATTAAATATAATAGGATATGAATATGTTAAAAAACTTTTTTATTGCGTTAAGTTTTGTTTGTTTTAGTAGTGTTGCTTTTGCAATTGAATCACCTGATGCCTTAGTCAAACGTACAGCTGAGGATGTATTAGAAATTGTTAAATCAGATGCAGATATTCAAGCTGGCAATCAAGCTAAGATATTTGCATTAGCAGAAGAGAAAATTTTACCTAACTTTAACTTTGAGCGTGTATCGCGCTTAGTATTAGGCAAAAACTGGACAAGAGCGACAGCCGAGCAAAAAGCCAGCTTTCAAAAAGAGTTTCGCACTTTGCTGTTACGCACTTATGCAACTGCGTTGTCTAAATATAAAGATCAGAAAATTGAGTTTTTGCCATTACGTATGGCGGATGATGCTAAAACAGCTTCAGTGAAAACAAAAATTATTCAAAGTGGTGGTCAGCCAATTGCAGTAGATTATTCTTTAGCGCAAGAAGACAACACATGGAAAGTGTATGATATTGTGATTGAAGGTGTTAGTTTGGTGACCAACTATCGTGGACAATTTTCACAAGAAGTGCGTCAGAATGGTTTAGATAGCCTCATCAAAAAATTAGCGACTAAAAACGCTACTGCGGCTAAATAGTGTTTAGATAGTTGAATGATGACTACTGTAATTCAGAATGAAGCTCGTTGGGATATCACTGGTGATATTGGCATGGACAATGCTAATAGCTTGCTGGTATCAAGTAAGCGTTTGGTTTTGGCTGATCAAGCGGTGATTGATTTTGCTAAAGTTGGCGAGGTAGATACTTCCGCAGTCAGCTTGATGCTAGAGTGGCAGCGAAGAGCGGTAGTTGAACAAAAGCAAATTAAGTTTGTAAATTTGCCTAAAAATCTCACTAGCCTAACGGCTTTATACGGCGTAACAGCACTGATTGATTAATCGAAATATCTAATCTTGGTTTTACACAAATTGACCCCATCTATCTAAGGTGGGGTTTCGTTTTATCGGCAGTTTATATAAGTCGTTTTATTTTTTAGAAAGTTATCTTGACGGTTCCAGCAATAAAAATTGAGAATATTCAAAAGCAGTTTGGATCTTTACAGGCCTTAGCAGGTATTGACTTAACTGTGCAACAGGGTGAGTTTTTTGGTTTGCTTGGGCCAAATGGCGCAGGCAAATCGACGTTGATTAATATTCTTGCTGGTTTGCTAAGGCCGACTGCTGGCAATGCCGCCATTATGGGGCATGATGTAGTGACTGATTATCAGGCTGCAAGGCAAGCATTGGGCGTTGTGCCACAAGAGCTAGTGTTTGATCCCTTCTTTAATGTCCGTGAAATGCTACGTTTCCAAGCGGGTTACTTTGGTCGTGGCAAAGCGAATGATGCTTGGGTCGATGAGATTATTGAGTCGCTGGGTTTAACTGATAAAGCGCATACCAATATGCGCAAATTGTCTGGTGGAATGAAGCGACGGGCATTGATTGCGCAAGCCTTGGCGCATAAGCCACCAGTTATCGTATTGGATGAACCGACTGCTGGTGTTGATGTTGAACTAAGACAATTGATGTGGGCTTTTATCAGAAAGCTCAACAAAGAGGGGCATACCATTATTCTGACTACCCATTATTTGGAAGAAGCAGAAGAGCTGTGTTCGCGTGTAGCAATGATGAAGCAAGGTAAAATAGTTGCCTTGGATACCACAGCCAACTTGCTCAGTAAGTTTGCTGCTAAAAATCTGTGTATTACATTGAAATCAGGGGTATTGCCAGAGAGTTTGCGACCACTACTTAAAAAAGTGGAGGGTGCAACTTTTACGTTGGCGCTTACTGAATTGAATCAAGTAGAGTTTGCCTTAAGTGAATTGCGCAAAGCGCATGCGGAAATTGATGATATGCAATTAATCGAAGCGGATTTAGAAGATGTGTTTTTATCGTTAGTGGGTGGCGCATGAGTTTGATTAATGAGCAAACAAGAGGCGTTTATACGCTTTTTAAAAAAGAAGTTTTACGATTTTGGCGCGTTGCGTTCCAAACCATTGCTTCTCCTGTTATCACCGCTTTACTCTATTTACTGATTTTTTCGCATGTATTAGAGGGGCGCGTGCAAGTATATGACGATGTGCCTTATACCGCCTTTTTAATTCCAGGCTTAATCATGATGTCGCTATTACAAAATGCATTTGCTAATAGCTCTTCGAGCTTGGTGCAATCAAAAGTCATGGGCAATATTATTTTTGTACTATTAACACCATTAACCTACCTACAATTCTTTTTAGCTTTTCTAGCCGCGGCCATTGTGCGCGGTTTAATTGTCGGCTTGAGTATTTACTTAGTCGCACTTTTCTTTATTGACTTGCCACTCGTACATGTGGCTTGGGTGATTACCTTTGCTATTTTAGGCAGTGCTTTGCTGGGTACATTTGGTATTATTGCGGGCATTTGGTCGGATCGATTCGACCAAATGGCAGCGTTTCAAAACTTTGTGATTATGCCGCTGACTTTTTTATCTGGCGTTTTCTATTCAATTCATTCACTGCCGCCAATTTGGCAAACCATCTCTAAATTTAATCCGTTCTTCTATATGATTGATGGCTTCCGCTACGGATTTTTTGGCAAAGGCGATATTTCTCCTTGGGTGAGTTTTTTCGTGGTTTCAACGTTTTTAGCCCTTTTGGTACTGTTGAGCTTAAAAATGCTAAAATCGGGTTATAAATTACGTGGTTAGTTAGGGTCAATGTGTTAAGTGCATCGCAATTAGAAAGTTATATTACCGCTCATTTAGCGTGTGATTACATTAAAGTATTGGGAGATGATGGTACGCATTTTGAAGCGATTATCGTCAGCTCTGCGTTTGAAGGCGAAACGATGATACAGCAGCATCAGCTGGTGTATGCAGCATTAGGAGATCGCATGCGTGCAGAAATACATGCGCTTTCTATGCGAACGTTAACGCCTGAAAAGTGGGCAGAAATAAACAAGTAATTGATTAATTAGGAAATAATATGGATATCCAAGCAAAAATTAAAGAAACAGTCACAAGTAATCCAGTGGTGCTTTATATGAAAGGCAACCCAAAATTCCCACAATGCGGTTTTTCAAACCTTGCTACGCAAGTGTTAGATGCTTGTGAGGCAAAATATATTGCAATCGACGTGCTGCAAGATCAAGCTATTCGTGAAGGCATTAAAGAGTATGCAAGCTGGCCAACGATTCCGCAATTGTATGTAAACGGTGAGTTCGTTGGTGGTTCTGACATCATCCGAGCAATGTACGAGAGTGGCGAATTGCAAACCTTGCTAGCTGGTGCCAAGTAATTGGACAAGTTAATCATTCAAGGCGGCATACCGCTTCATGGCGAAATCACAGTCTCTGGTGCAAAAAACGCGGCACTCCCAATTTTATGCGCATCATTATTAGCTGAAACGCCATTAGAATTAAGTAGCGTTGCGGCGTTAAAAGACATTGATACTACGTTAAAACTGCTTGATATCATGGGGGTTAAAGTTACCCGCGATGCAGATAAAGTTAAGCTAGACGCGAGTGAAGTTGGTTCTTTTGAGGCGACTTACGAAATGGTGAAAACCATGCGCGCTTCTATTTTAGTCTTGGGTCCTTTGTTGGCAAGGTTTGGTAGTGCGCGTGTTTCATTGCCAGGCGGATGTGCAATTGGTTCTCGTCCTGTTGATTTGCACATTAAAGGCTTGCAAGCAATGGGTGCGGCGATTCATATTACACATGGTTATATTCAAGCCAGCACACTGCATTTGCCGAATCGTCGCTTGCAAGGCGCGCGCTATTATATGGATATGGTCACGGTTACCGGCACAGAGAATTTGATGATGGCTGCAGCACTCGCGTCGGGAACGACCATATTAGAAAATGCTGCAAAAGAGCCTGAGGTTGTTGATTTGGCAGTCTGTTTGAATAAAATGGGCGCCAATATTAAAGGCGCTGGCACCGATATAATTACCATCGAAGGTGTCGAAAAGCTGAATGGCGCAAGCCATAATATTGTTTGCGATCGAATTGAAGCGGGTACTTATATGGTTGCCGCAGCGATGACAGGTGGCGAAGTTAAACTGAACAATGTGCAAGCAGATTTGCTAGACGCTGTGATTGATAAATTACGCGAAGCTGGCGCTGAAGTTACGGTTGACGGAGAAACAATTACGGTTAAGAGTGATGGAAAATTAAACGCCGTTAATATCCGTACGGCACCGCATCCGGCCTTTCCAACCGATATGCAAGCGCAATTTATGGCCATGAATGCCATGGCTGAAGGCGTGTCGAAAGTGACTGAAACGATTTTTGAAAATCGCTTTATGCATGTGCAAGAGTTGCAGCGCTTAGGCGCTGATATCAGCATTGATGGCAATACGGCTTTAGTTCAAGGCGTATCGCATTTGGATGGCGCTACGGTGATGGCAACCGACTTACGTGCTTCGGCAAGCTTAGTGTTGGCTGGTTTAGTGGCGAGAGGTGAGACTATCATTGAACGCATCTACCATTTAGACCGCGGTTACGAGTTTTTGGAAGATAAGCTGACTGCGTTAGGTGCCAAGGTCAAAAGAGCGCATTAATTAGAGAGTAAATATGATTACGATTGCTTTATCTAAAGGCAGAATATTTGATGAAACCGCACCATTATTAGCGGCTGCAGGCATACATTCAACAGAAGAGCCTGGTTCTTCGAGAAAACTGATCTTAGGAACGAATCGCGAAGATGTGCGTCTGATTATTGTGCGCGCATCAGATGTGCCAACTTATGTGCAATATGGTGCTGCTGATATTGGGATTGCAGGTAAAGATGTATTAGATGAGCATGGTGGTGATGGTTTGTATCAACCGTTAGATTTGCAAATTGCTAAGTGCAAAATGATGGTTGCTGTACGTAAAGGCTTTGATTACGAAGCGGTGATTCGTCAAGGTGCACGACTCAAAGTAGTGACCAAGTATGTTAAAACTGCTCGTGAGCATTTTGCTGAAAAAGGCATGCATGTTGATTTGATTAAACTCTACGGTTCAATGGAGTTAGGCCCTTTAGTTGGGCTAGCGGATGCGATTGTGGATTTAGTCAGCACTGGCGGCACATTGAAAGCCAATAATTTGGAAGCCGTTGAGCATGTGGGTGATGTCAGTTCACGCTTAATTGTCAATCAAGCATCATTAAAGTTAAAGCGGACTGCATTACAGCCAATACTGGATGACTTCACGCGAGCAGTTGCGAATAACGTGGAAACAAATAAATAGGTTAAGTATGAAGATTAGACGTTTATCGACAAAAGATCAGGATTTCGACGCCGCGTTAAAAGCATTACTGGCGTTTGAGACTGCGCAAGATGACAAAATTGATGTGGTCGTGGCCGATATTTTAAAAGACGTTAAGAGTCGAGGGGATGCGGCTGTCTTGGAATATACCAATCGCTTTGATAAAACAAGTGCTAGCAGTGTTGCTGAACTTGAAATTGGTCGAGCAGAATTGCAAGCAGCATTAAATTCGTTACCAGAAAGCCAGCGTGAAGCATTGCAAGCTGCCGCAGATCGTGTGCGGCAATATCATGAAAAGCAAGTGATGCAATCATGGAGTTATACCGAAGCGGATGGCACTTTGCTTGGTCAACAAGTAACGCCTTTAGACCGCGTTGGACTCTACGTGCCAGGAGGCAAAGCCGCTTATCCTTCAAGTGTATTGATGAATTCGATTCCAGCAAAAGTGGCTGGCGTTAAAGAATTAATCATGGTGGTCCCAACGCCAAATGGTGAGAGAAATGCACTCGTTTTAGCTGCTGCGGCTATTGCTGGTGTTGACCGTGTGTTTTGTATCGGAGGCGCGCAAGCGGTTGGCGCATTAGCGTATGGTACGGAAACTGTGCCACAAGTCGACAAAGTTACAGGACCAGGTAATGCTTATGTTGCAGCGGCAAAACGCCGTGTATTTGGGGTGGTTGGGATTGATATGGTGGCAGGGCCATCTGAAATCTTAGTGATTTGCGATGGTAAAACGGATCCAGATTGGATTGCGATGGACCTGTTTAGCCAAGCTGAGCATGACGAGTTGGCGCAATCTATTTTGCTATCACCAGATGCGGACTTTTTGGACAAAGTGGAAACGAGCATGCAAAAGCTAGTGCAAGACATGCCACGCAAAGACATTATTAGCACTTCCATTACAGATAGAGGTGCGCTGATTTTAGTCGAAAGCTTAGATGAAGCGATTGAAATTAGTAATTACATCGCCCCAGAGCATTTAGAATTATCGGTTGAAGACCCATTAGTAATGAGTAAAAAAATTAAACACGCCGGTGCTATTTTTATGGGGCGCGACACTTGTGAAGCCTTAGGCGATTACTGTGCAGGTCCAAACCATGTATTACCAACTTCACGAACCGCCCGTTTTAGTTCACCATTAGGTGTTTATGATTTCCAAAAGCGTTCAAGTTTGATTATGGTTTCCAGCGATGGCGCACAAAAACTAGGCAAGATTGCATCGACATTGGCTTATGGTGAAAGCTTACAAGCGCATGCAAGATCCGCTGAATATAGACTGAAATAGACGGATTAAAGTCAAGGTCTGAAAGCAAAAGCATGAAAGTAAAAACATGAGTCAGTTTTGGAGTGGTATTGTTCATGAGTTGACGCCTTATGTGCCAGGCGAGCAGCCTAAAGTACAAGACTTAATTAAGTTGAATACCAACGAAAATCCTTATGGGCCAAGTCCTAAGGCCATCGCTGCAATTACAGCAGAAGCGACTGATGCTTTAAGGTTGTATCCAGATCCAAATTCTGAACGATTAAAAACAGTGATTGCGGATTATCATGGTATATCAGCAGCGCAAGTGTTTGTTGGAAACGGCTCCGATGAAGTATTGGCACACGTTTTTCAAGCGCTATTAAAGCATTCACGACCGCTACTTTTTCCCGATATTACTTACAGCTTTTATCCCGTTTATTGTGGTTTATATGGCATTGAATATGAAGCGCTACCGCTTGATCGCCATTTTGAAATTAACATTCATGATTACGATCGACCAAATGGAGGGG
>Ga0209231_1000245_pt1 | contig 36206 bp, 27 predicted proteins | sample Deesub45470m_DNA_FD_188086 | JGI IMG/M metagenome (GOLD analysis project Ga0209231, IMG submission 188086) | Deep subsurface microbial communities from North Pacific Ocean - 450_OLKR46/470m Metagenome (SPAdes) (version 2) | ecosystem: Environmental > Terrestrial > Deep subsurface > Unclassified ... | reverse complement strand
CATAGTTTTGAAAACAATTTTGCGGAACAAGAATTCTTACCAGATGAAATTAAAAACACAACATTTTATGAACCGGGTAACAATACCAGAGAAATTAGTATTCGTGAATTTTTAAAAAAACTTTGGAAAAATAAATATAATTACTAATTAACATGAGTTCGATATAATTCCTTACCATATTTTGGTAAAGACCATTGTTGTCATGTGTACTTCGACTATCGCTCAGCATAAACTAAAGTCGAGACCTTGCATTTTTCATCCCAAATTGATCTCTCGACTGCGCTCGAGGAGACATATTAATAAACAATATTTTATTTGTTGATTTTCAATAAGTTAATTTAAATCTTATGTCGAACTCATTTTAATTAGCTCTTTTATAAACTTTTATATCATTTTCAGCATCAACTTTTAAATTACCCTGTTGGTCAAGTTCAACCAATTGAGGTTTTTTATAGGCTGCCCATTTAATAATATAAAAATTAGGTTTTGAAGTTGCATATACTATAGCAAATTCGAAATTTTCATCACCACCAACAACTGAATATCCTTCATCATTTTTTGAAATGGTACAAGTCCCCCATTTATCAATTATATAGTTCCCTTCAATAGTTTTTATATCTATTTCTTTAATTTCAACTCTCTTTTCAATAATGGGTTCAGCTACCTTTTCTTCAATTTTAGTAGTTATTTCTTCTTTTTTTAAAACAGGTTGAACTACTATAACTGCTGGTTTTACTTCCTCAATTTTTATTTTTTCAACCTTTTTGTCTTCATGTGAAACACTTTCCTGATACGCATATTTTAAATTTTCGATATCTACAAAAGCAGCTCTAATTACTTCATGATAAGCATCTTTATATTCCTTTTCCCTTGATCTTGCTTCATTGGTTGAAAAAACAAGATTATTAAAGCAATCAAACAAATCAATATTCAATTTTGTGGATAAAAAGCTTGAATTGTTATTCAAAACAACTTTTAAAGCTATACAGCTGTTACGCGCTAAATCATCTGGCACAGGTTCATCTGTAAATAAAGGTGTAAAACCTGCACGTTCAAATAAAAATTTAGTAAGTGAGTTTATTTGATATTGGTCTGCTGATTTTTGAAATTCAAACTGCTTAGGAACTAAAACATATTTATAGGAATTGATGCTTTGCTGCGCAAATAACATTGAACAAGTAAAAAATAAATATAAACTGATTGCATATGGTTTCTTCATTATAGTAAGCTATTAAATTAGTATTCGTAAATGTACTATTTTTTATGTTTACCTATAAAATTAATCCCCAATTGTACACTAGCACTTTTTGCATTATAAATGTTATTTAAACTTAACAAATTATCTGCAACAACATACAAATTAAATAAACCTAACTGAGTTGATAATCCAAAACCAATATTGGTAAACGAAAAAGGATCAGCTGTATAGGTAATTTTAGTTTGTAAATTTTTACTGATTCTTCGTTCATAAAATAAAGTTGCAGCCATATAGGAATGCACAGCTCCAACTGTTGAAAACAATTGAAATCCAACTTTATTTAAATAGGTGTCAGGTTCTATCAAAAATCTACAATCATCCTGTTTTTGGCCAAAGGAATACTTAACAGCGCCATTAAATTTAATAGGTCTAAACGAAATATAATTTTTATAAAGTGTGTCTAAAACGATACTATTATTAAATTCGTCTTTTAAATCGTTCCAATATTCTTGAGGGTTTGCTGGGTCGAAATTTAGTTGAAATCCTTCTACCATATAATTCCCTTTTAATTTATAGGATTGAATATTTTTTGTGTGGTAAACAAACCCAACATCTTGTAAACTCCCATTAATTTCCCATTGTTTTTTTAAATGATGTGTAAACCCAACATCTAAACCAAAACCTAAATCACCTCCAAGAAGTAGCTTTTTTTTCACATATGAACCGTCAAACTCTGTCCCAGGCTCAAAAAATATACCTGAGGTTTGCATCATAAATTGAATATTTTCCAGATGTTGATTGTAACTATTATTGGTTCCTTCTTCCGAATATAAGGAACCTTTATTTAATTTTGAATTGACATTAAAAACGCTAGAATACAGTTTTGCTCTGGCTCCTATTTGCAATTTGCTATTCACTTTTTTTGATATTCCAATATGAAAGACGCCCAATAATTCAGCTCTGGTAGCTAATTTTTTAATTGAGTAGCGCCTGTCTATAATTGTATTTCCATCATAAAATAAATCGACTAAATCACGAGGGATTTTGGCTAAGAAATCAAACTCTTGGTAATAGCCAAAACTGATATAATCTTGGTTTGGTAAACGAAATCCAACGTTTAAAACTTCTATTTGCTGATTCAGAGAGATAAATTCAGATTTTCCATAATTGGTAACTGCTGCTCTTAACTTATCATTAATATCAATACCATTATCTGCAAATATATCATATGTTGAAAATCCTGTAAAACCACCTTGAACAGAAACTTGAGACAACAATGGAAAACCAACATGCCAATTATAATCTACTTCAGCCCCAGGGTTTAACATTAAAGTTTGTGGTAAACTTGCAAAATCATATAAAACTTGTTTGTTTTGAGAATAGCTTATTGTAAAAACAAAAAAACATACTATTTGTAATTTTCTCATATTCTTTAAAAATTAAAAAATAGTTTTACAAATGATTTCAACTCTAATGTTGATGTGTTACTGGCTAATAGCACACTTCCATCAGTACTTGTTGATAGCGATAATGTAAATCCAAAATACCTAGTATCATATAAAAAATGGATATCATTTTGAGGAATTTCTATTATTGAAGTTAGCTTTGATGTATTTTTAGGTATTATTAAAATAGGGTTTAATGTATAAATAGGCGTTCCAAAATCATCATAAAAAATTACATGAAATACAAAACTTCTATCAAAAGTATTATTTGTAATAATGGTAAATTCAACTTTTTCTAGATATGGCTTAGAGTCATCTGCAATTGGAGCTTCAATAAAATCAGTTGAAACTGTAATTTCCTCGTTAAATTCATTCAAAAATTTTGGCGCATCAAAATTTGAAAATAGCAATGTAGATAGATAGGTTGTTTGAATAGAAGCATCATCCAGTTGATTAAAATCTACATCTTTTGCACAACTTTTGATTAAAAAAATCACCAAAAAGAAAACAACTACTTTTTTAAGAGTCATAAAAATTGAATATTAACAATTACACTTAGAGCTAACGTTTATAAATAGTTTTTTATTTCCAGTAAGTGATGAACATTTTTAATGTTAGCTCCAACACTATTTTTTTCGGAATTAAAATAAATGGCATCCATTCCATGTTGTATAGCTCCCATAATATCAGCTTCCCAGTTATCACCAATCATTATTGACTCATTTGGTAAGGCATTGGCAATTTGCAAAGCATATTTAAAAATGATAGGATTTGGTTTTTTTACACCAGCATCTTCTGAAGTTATAATTTTATCAAAGTATTTACTGAGTCCTGAATTTTCAATTTTTTTATACTGAACTTCATTAAAACCGTTTGTAATAATATGCAATTTATAGTTGAGTTGTAAATGGGTTAAAATTTCATGAGTTCCTTCAAAAAGTTGATTGTTATTGGGTAAAACAGCTATGTAATCTATTGATAAATTGTTAATTAACTCAAAGTCAAACTTATGTTTTATTTTTACAAAAGTATCTCGTAACCTTCCCACTCTAAGTTCTTCTTTGGTTATTTTTTCATCACGATACAATTTCCAATAATTCTGATTAATGGCACGATAATAATTTAAAAACTTTTGAAGATCTATTGTTACATTGTGCTTTTTGAAAATGGTTGTAAATGCTATATCAGAATTTGTTTCAAAATCCCATAGCGTATGATCTAAATCGAAAAATATGTGTTTGATGTTCATTTGTTAAAAATAATGATATTCTAAGAAATAGAAATTCAAATTTGAATAAATTTATCAAAAATATATTGAATATATTTGTTTTGAACTTATAATTCAAATGAATCAAATTTCTATGAGCTACTACTATAAATTAAGAATTACTCAAGGAATTTTTTTTCTATCTATTCTATTGTCTTCTATTTCTTTCCTAAATACAAAATTTGGAATTAAAGAATTCTATCCTTTTTTTTATTGGAAATTATATACTCAACCTCTTGGTAATAACTATTTATATGAAGATTATAGGCTTTATGGTGTTACTATTAAAAATGATACCGTAAGGATTAAAAACAAAGGGTATGCTAATTTTAACCAAGATGACTATTATTATTTTTTGACTGGGGAAGGTCAAAAAATAATGAAAAATGAAATAAACCTAAATTATCATAAAAAAAGATTAAAAGATTTTGGAGAATTTCTGGCTCCAAATTATTCTGAATACATTCTTGTAAAAGAAAGTTTTAACCCAATAACTATTGTAAAAAACCCTTCAAATTATACTAAAGAAATAATATTAAGTACTAAATGAGAATATCTAATCTATTTATTAAGGAAGATGAAAATGAAAAATTTATAATTGATTATAGTTATGCAGATGTTTTATTAAGAATTTTTTCAATATTTTGGATTGGCTATATCATATTTGTTTTTCATGAAAACTTAAATAGACCTGCTAGTTTATTTGAACCTATAATTTGGCTTCAAAAATTGTTTATTTCAAGCATACCATCATTATATTTATTTTATTCAATTATTATTATTTCCTTGTTCTTGTGCATTTATACAATTTTTAATAAAAAGATTGTTTACCGAGGTATCTTGTTTTTATTGCTTTTATGGTTAAATACTCTTAAATGGAATTACAATTTCTTTTCACACGTTGGGCATCTTTTTTTATTAGCTCATTTTTTTACCATATTTATTCCATCAAAAAACATTAATTCACTTAATTCAAAAAATGATATCAGACTATTTTCCAATTCTATTAGATGGGCTTATGCAGGCGTTCTTATCACTTATACAATGGCTGGTTTTTGGAAATTTTTGTCCTTATTTCATAAATTAATTTATCAGTCAAAACTTATAAATTGGATGAGCGAAGACGCTGTGGAATTGAATGCAATAGTTAGTTCCCGTATTTGGGATGAATCTGTTTCTATTTCAATGTTAAAAATTTATGAAATACCTTTTATTTGGCAAGCAGCAACCTTATTCATATTTTGCATTCAACTTATTGCAGTTTTAGGTGCTTTTAATAAAAAACTCTCCTATATAGTTTTAGCAGGTCTCTTAATTTTTCACTTATATAATATACTGTTTATAAATACTTTCTTTTATGTATCCTCAATTGTGTTACTAATTCTACTCCTTCCATATCATTTAGTAAATAGGAAACGATTGACCTGAAAAGAAACATATCTATTTTATATATTTGAAACAAAGTACTAAAATTGAAATTTTACAATAAACCTTTATCGTTTTTTCAAAAGAATATTCTTTTAATGTTTAAGGGAACTTTTATTGCTCAAATTATTGGACTAATTGGATCCTTATTTTTAGCGAAAATGTATGGTTCTGAAGCATATGGAATTTTTGGAATTTATATTAGCACTTCAAGTACATTAGCACTTTTTAATACACTTCAGCTAGATTATAGTATCATAACAATCAAGAATAAGGATTTAAGTAAAAACTTAATGAACTCACTTTTTATTATAACGCTTATTTTATCTATTTTTTCTTATGGTATTTATTTTTCAATTTCAGACTTTTTACTATTTAAGGATACTAATTTTATTTTAATTGTAATATCCATTTTTGCTGCTATTATTTTTGCCTTTAATAAAATTCATGAATCTTATTTTACTTTTACAAAAAGGTTTAAAACAATCTCAAAGGCAAAAGTTTTAACCACTATTTTTAATATTGTATTTCAATATATTTTATATAGGCATTTTAAAATAATGGGACTTGTTTATGGAAGTGTTATTTCTATTACATTAGTAACTTTATATTATTTCATTAAAAATAAAAAGAGTATAAAAAAAATTAATTTTGAAAAGTTAAAAAATACATTAAAAGATAATAAAACAATTTTAAAATATATTCTTCCTTCATCACTTATAAATAGTTTTGCCATTAATTTAATTCCAATTTTAATTGCTTCCCTTTTTAATTTAAAAGACTTCGGGGTTTACTTTTTGAGTCTAAAAATTTTAAGTGCACCTCTTTTTTTAATTACTTCTTCGGTCTCACAAGTATATTATGAAAAGTCCGTTAAAATATTTCAGTATTCCAAAGAGAAGTTATTTCTCTTAACAAAACACATCGTTTTAATTAACATAGGTTTAATGGCACTGTTTTTATTGTTTCTTAATACATTAGGGATTTATTTATTAGAATTAATCTTTAATAACAGCTGGGAAAATTTACGCTTATTTACTTTTATACTATCCTTTATCATTTTAGCAAAGGCATCCTTTAATCCAATCAGTGATATTATTATAGTACTTAACAAAAATCATATTAGTTTGCTTTTTAATATTTACCTTTTTATAACAAATTTAATAGCTGTATGTTTTGGATATCTCTATAATGATATACTACTTACCATCACAATTATTTCAGTATTTGGTGGCTTAGGGTATTTTGTAAACCTTTTTTATTTTTTAAAAAAATTGAAGGATTTGGAAGAATAACCTTTTTGAATTCTTTCTTAATATAAGTAAAACTGCTTTTGATATAAAAAATAATCTTCTTTTATAGCGCCAAAACTCTTATAAAATTCCGCTACTCCTTTAATCATAGAACCTTCAAAATCTAATATAAAACCGCTCTTCGAAAATTCTCTAATAAGCTCAAAAATAAGGAGTGTAGGGAATCCATTTTCTTTAGCTTCATTAGTTGATACTGGCAATAAATAGGTTATTCTTTTGGAATCTTTTAAGAATAGCAAACATGAAATTAATATGTTGTTTTTACGAATCCCCCAAATATTTATGGCTTCATTTTTATTTAGTATTAGAGATTTTAATTTTGAAAATTGATTTAAATTTAATTCATAGTTTTTATCGGAACTTAAATAGAACTCCAAAAACTCATTTTTGTCAATTTCTTTATCAATACAATTGTTTAAAGCTTCAGCTTTTTTAACATCTCTTCTTCTATTGTTATTAAACCCTTTTAGATTTTCTTCACAGGATTTATTCAATGGCAAAATATAATTCAATCGTTTTTCAGTTTTAAATAAACTTAAATCGTTTTCAGCATTAAATTGAATAGTAATTTTCTTAAACTTCTTTGGTATTGCATTAATAAATTCCTTGATTAATGTAGCTTCAATTTTAAATTTTGAAAAAACGCCCAATTGTTGTGTCCAGACTGGTGGATAAATATATTTAATAAAATATTTTTCCCTCCAAGACAAAGGCATTACTGCTTCATAATCATTCAAAACCAATGCATCCCAGTTATCGGCTACACAATCTAAATACCAACTATAGGCATAAATACGAGCGTTTTGTGAAAATTTAATGCAATCGTTGTATTTAATTTCATCTATTTCATATCTTTTTAAATATTGAATCATAAACAATAGTCCTTAGGTTACGGCTTGTTTATAAATTGCACTCCAACCAAACCATCGCTCATTTTCACTTAAAGTTTCATTATGAAATAAGGTGATAAAAGTGCCATCAACTTTTTTTACCTCTTCTTTTAAATCTAAAATTTTCTGTAAGCTTTCTTTTGTAGATAGCTTCATAGCATCTTTTAAAGTAACATCCATAAAAGCAAATGGGAATAATTTTAAAGGTGTTTGAATTTCAAAATCCAAATCATAAAAATAGAATGGTGTACATGTACTTGCTCTAAAACCAACAGCTTTTGCATATCCCATAGTGTAATCTTCCTGAATGTCTAAATCGATTAAATTTTGATATGTTTCAGGAATACTTAACCTTAAGTAATGCTGACGAGAAAATACTACTGGGGTATTTATTATATATTCTAATCTTAATTTTTCTTTTTTTAATTTTTCTGCATTTTTTAATGTAAAATAAGAAGGATGGAAACCAATCTTTGCATAGTCACCAACCGATTTAATTAATGATTTAAATTTAATATTTGAAGAAGATATGTTTTTATCAAACGTTGTATAATCTCCAATTAAAAAAAAGAATAAAGTAGTAACATTATGCTCTTTTTTGATTTTCAATAATTCATTAAACGTATCAAACGGATCTGCTTTAAAATTTAAAATTGTTGCAATTCTATTCCAAATATTTACAAATTTTAAATGTATTAAATCGTTTATAAAACCTCCTAACGTTCTCAAAACGCCTTTATGTTTAAAAGCAAAAGCAGCATCAACATCTATCGTAGAAATTATTTCAAATTTTCTGTTTGTATAATTGTATTTTGGAAACTTTTCTTTTAATACTTCTAAAAATTTATAAACCCAAATATCAACTATAGGTTTTTCAATAAAGCCATTTTTAAAAGCAACACTTTCTTCAAAAGGAAAACGTTCATGCTCATCTTGTACATGTGGTAAATATTCCTCATATCTACTAATTAAATAAAAACTTGCAGCAAAAATATCAAACGGAATACTTGAGGTTTCACTTGTAGAAAAGAAACAAGGAACTTCATCCCATTTTATCACATTAATTTCAACATCATTAATACCTTGTTCGAATAATAAATCATGACTTCTAATAAAAAATTCTGATCCAAGTGGTGCTTTGGAATAAGTAATTTTAGGGCCGTTATGCGCTACAAATTCATTTACTTTTGTTGTAAAATTTACAGGCATTTCTAATACTCTAACAAAAAAATGTTTAAAAATATAAGTAAGTCTTGGGGTAATTTTATGTGTATAAACTAATAGCATTAATATTTGATGTTGGTTGTAGGTTTAATCAATTATGTGTTAATTGTGTTTTTGAGTAAATGCATTTATTATAGGGGAGTGTTCATTGAACTGTGTCATAATATTAAAAACACCTCCCTAACCCTCCTCAAGGAGGGAATTATTTCTTTTTTTGCCTTATTCACAAAATCGTAATTCGTAATTCGTAATTCGTAAATCGTAAATCGTAAATCGTAATTCAAAACTACAATTTATTATCATCTGCAAAGCTAAAATAATCATTTTCAGTGATAATTAAATGATCCAACACTTTTATATCAAGTGTATCTCCGGCCTCTTTTAGTTTTTTTGTAAGCAATTTATCTGCATTACTTGGTTGTAATTTTCCGGAAGGATGATTATGGCATAAAATAATGGCTGTTGAAAATAATTCAATGGCTTTTTTAAATACCAACCTTACATCAACCAAAGTACCTGTTAATCCGCCTTTACTCGACTGTTCTTTATGTAAAACTTTATTGGAATTATTTAAATATACAATCCAAAATTCTTCATGCTGTAATTCACCTATTAAAGGTTGCATGATATTAAAAACAGATTTACTACTTGTAATTTTTGGTGATTCTAAAGCTTCTTCAAGCCTTCTTCTTCGCCCAAGTTCTAATGCTGTTATTATTGAAATAGCTTTTGCATCACCTATACCTTTAAATTTTTGCAAATCAGAAACCGATAATTTTCCAAGCTTATTCAAATTATTATCTATTGAACTCAAAATTCTTTTGGATAAATCAACTGCACTTTCACTTCTGCTTCCTGAGCCTATTAAAATTGCAATTAATTCAGCATCAGACAATGCCGATTTGCCTTTTAACAAAAGCTTTTCTCTGGGTCTGTCATCTTCAGCCCACAATTTTATGGAGGCTGGCTTATTTTCATAGTTCATAAACATTTTTTTTATGTCTAATATATTGTTTTAATTGGGAATTCATAAATATCCGTATCTTTTATTTTTAAATTGAAATAAAAGATACCTTATTTCAGAAATTATTAATCATAAATACTTAATTTCGGCTAAATTAATAGTTCAATTTTTTCAATGAAAAAGAATCATATTAACCTTACCAACCAATTACAAATATCAAGAATAGTTCAAGGGCATTGGAGACTTGCTGATTGGAAAATGTCCAATCAGGAACTATTAAAACTTACCGAACAATCCATTGAATTAGGTATTACAACTTTTGATCACGCAGATATTTATGGGAACTACAGTTGTGAAAAATTGTTTGGAGATGCACTTAGTTTAAAAAAAACGCTTAGGGCTGATATTCAAATAATTTCAAAATGCGGCATCAAATTAGTGTCCGATAAATATCCTTCAAGGAACATAAAAACATATGATTATGGTTATGAACATATCATTTCATCGGTTGAAAATTCGTTAACAAATTTTGGAACAGATTATTTAGATCTTTTATTATTACATCGTCCTTCTCCTATTATAAATCCTGAAGAAGTTGCTAAAGCTTTTTCTTATTTGAGGCAAAGTGGTAAAGCTTTAAACTTTGGTGTTTCTAATTTTAGTCCAAACCAATTTGAGACTTTAAATACATATACAGATGAGAAACTTGTAACGAATCAAGTTGAAATTTCACCTTACTGTTTAGATCATTTTGCAAACGGCAATCTGGATTATTTTTTAAAAGAAAAAATAAAACCAATGGCTTGGTCGCCTTTAGCTGGAGGAAAAATCATAAATCCTGACAGTGAAAAAGGAAAAAAAATCTATACCGTTCTTTCTGAAATTGCAAATGAGTTAAATTTACATTCAATAGATAAAGTTATTTATGCCTGGCTATTAAAACATCCTTCCATAATAATTCCAATTATTGGAACTGGTAAAATTGAACGGATAAAAAACGCAGTTGAAGCATTAGAGATTGAAATGAATTTAGAGCAATGGTTTAGAATTTATATAGCATCTTTAGGGAAACAAGTACCTTAATTTCACTATTTAAAAACTGTATTTCATTGATTTTATAACATATATTATTGTGTATCAGATTTTTAATAAATTTTAATGATTTACAAATAAGTATAATATCTTTGCAAACATATTTCATCTTATGAAATAAGCATTCCAAATTATAAATCTTATTAGAATTGATTTGTGTGTTAATTGCATTTGATAAATAAAAATCAATAAATTTACACATATGAAAATTATTATTGTTGGTGCCGGAGATGTGGGTTTTCATTTAGCAAAACTTCTTTCTTTTGAATCTCAAGATATCTATCTAGTTGATATGGATGCTGAAAAGCTTGAATATGCAGGTAGCCATATTGATGTAATTACCATTAAAGGTGATGCCACTTCTGTAAAACTTTTAAAGCAAATTAACATAGATAAAGCTGATATTTTTTTAGCAGTTACAGAATCCCAAAACACAAATTTTACATTGGCAGTAATTGCCAAAAAATTGGGAGCTAAAAAAACCATTGCACGAATTTCTAATCATGAATTTTCTCAAACTACAGATATCGATTTTGCTGAAATTGGAATTGATGTTATGATTTCACCAGGCGAATTAGCCGCAGATGAAATTAGAATGTTAATAAACCAATCTGCTTTTAATGATACCATTGAATTTGAAAACGGAGTCTTAAATATTTTAGGAAGCACTTTAGAATATAATTCTCCATTAATAAATTTAACAGTTCAAGAAGCTCGGGAAAAATTTAGTGATATCGATTTTATTACCATTGCCATAAAACCCGAAAACAGTGGTGAGACTATTATTCCAAGAGGAAATACTGTTTATGGTGCTAATGATCAAATTTATTTCTCTACACCAAAAGAAAGTATTAAAAAACTCTATAAATTGATGGGAAAAACTCCTTTTGGAGTGAAAGATATCATGATTTTAGGAGCAAGTAAAATTGGCGTAAAAGCTGCTAGAAATTTATGCGATAGCAAATTTAACATCAAGCTAATTGAACTTGATAAAGAAAGAGCAAAAGATATTGCTGAAAAACTACCGAATGCACTAATTATAAAAGGCGATGGTAGAAATGTTGAGCTATTAGAAGAAGAAAATATTTCGGAAATGGATGCATTTATAGCCGTTACTGGAAATTCAGAAACCAATATTATGTCTTGTTTAGTTGCTAAATCTAAAGGTGTTAAAAAAACAATCGCCTTGGTTGAAAATATGGATTATATCAATATCTCTCAGACGATTGGAATTGATACTTTAATAAATAAAAAATTATTGGCGGCAAGTGCCATTTTTAAGCATGTTCGAAAAGGAGAAGTGTTAAAATTAGCCAACTTGCACAATGTAGATGCTGAAGTTCTAGAATTTAGAGTTAAAGAAAATTCACCTGTCACAAAAAAATTAATTAAAGACGTTAAATTAACAAAAAAAGGCGTTTTTGCAGGTGTAATTAGAAATGGTGTTGCGCTGATGACTTTTGGAGATTTCCAAATATTAGCAGGCGACAAAGCAGTCGTTTTTTGCTTACCGGAAGCCATTCATCAAGTTGAAAAATTATTTAACTAATTTATGAAGGGTATTAACACAAAAATAATTATTAGTTTTTTGGGGTTAACCTCTATGCTTAATGGGGTGTTTATGCTAATTGCTGTTCCTTTTAGTATTTATCACAATGAACCTGAACAGTGGGGGATTTTAAATGCAGGTATCACCACCATACTAATAGGTTTTTTGTTTTGGTTTTTTAATAGAAATGCTCCAAAAAATTTACATAAAAAAGAGGGGTATTTAATTGTAACCTTAGGATGGCTTATGCTAACCTTTACTGGTACACTACCATATTTATTTACTGGTTCTATACCAAGTTTTACAAATGCAATATTTGAAACAATATCCGGATATTCAACAACTGGCTCATCAATATTAACTGATATAGAATCAATGCCAAAAGGAATTTTATTTTGGCGTAGTGCAACACATTGGATTGGTGGTATGGGAATTATTGTATTAACGGTAGCTATTTTACCGCTGTTAGGTATTGGTGGAATGCAATTATTTATGGCTGAAGCTCCCGGACCTTCTGCTGATAAAATGCATCCAAGAATCACTGAAACAGCAAAAAGACTTTGGTTAATCTATTTTCTATTAACATTTACAGAGTTTTTCTTACTTAAAATTGCCGGAATGACTTGGTTTGATGCTATAAATCATGCCATGGCTACTATGAGTACAGGCGGGTTTTCAACTAAAAATGCCAGTGTTGCTCATTGGAATGGCACTCCAATGATTCAGTATATTATAACTATTTTTATGTTTATTGCAGGTGCAAACTTTGTATTGACTTATTTTGCATTGAAAGGTAGAATTCAAAAAGTTTTTAAAAGTGAAGAATTCAGGTATTACTTTTTTGGTGTTATTGGCTTAACTGTTTTAATAACCATTATTATAGTTAACTTTCAAGACCCTAATTTGGTTACAAGTATTCATCATCCAAAACCTTGGGGAGAAACTGAAAGTGCATTTAGACATGCTGCATTTCAGGTTACTTCGGTATTAACAACAACAGGTTTTGTAACTGCCGATTTTACCATGTGGAACTACTTTGCAACCATGCTCATGTTTTCGCTCTTCTTTATTGGCGGTTCTGCAGGGTCAACCAGTGGTGGAATTAAAATTGTTCGTCATATTGTTATGATTAAAAATAGCTTTTTTGAATTCAAAAAATTATTGCATCCAAATGCTATTATCCCAATTCGTTATGACGGAAGTGGTGTTCCAAAAAATATTATTTACAATATTTTAGCATTTTTTGTACTGTATATGCTCATTTTTATTATAAGCTCAATTACATTAACTTTTTTTGGATTAGATTTTGAGTCTGCACTTGGTGCTACAGCCTCCTCTTTAGGTAATATTGGACCTGCAATAGGTACAGTGAGCCCTGTTGACAATTTTGCACATTTATCTATTGGCGCAAAATGGTTTTGTTCATTTTTAATGTTAATTGGAAGATTAGAATTATTTACTGTATTAATTTTATTTACACCTTTCTTTTGGAAAAAAAATTAGTTGAATTCATTATTGTTTGTCGAGAAAAACACCTTATTCAACGAATATTTTTGTTATTCACTAATTATTAGTATTGCTTTGATATCAAATAATTAAATTTGAATATCATGAAAACTTTAAAACCAAGACTTCTTATTTTAGCATTAGGATTTTTATTATTAAATTCTTGTGTTGTAAAATCATTATTTCCTTTTTATACAATCAACTCTATTTATTTTGAAAAAAAATTTATAGGTACATGGGAGGACGCTGAAAATGGCAAATGGAAAGTACTTCCTTTTCAAGAGACTTTTTTAAAAGAAAGCAAAAAAAAGAATCCTTCTGAACTTGGCAAAGATGATCTTGAAATGTACAATAAGTATAAAAATGGATATATAGTGTATCTTGAAAAAGATAGTACCAAAACAAGTTTTTTAGCAATGCCTTTTAAAATTAACAATCAGTTATTTCTTGATTTTACCCCTATTGAAGATAAAGAAAGTGATGAATTAAAAAATGATTTATATAAAATGCATTTAATTGAAACACATACTTTAGCAAAGTTTGGTATAACTTCTGAGAATGAAATAAGTATTAAATGGTTTTCTTCAAAGAAGTTAGAACAACTTCTTAATGAAGATAAAATAAAAATTAAACATGAGGAAGTTGGATTTATGGAAACAATCTTATTAACCGCATCTTCTGAAGAATTGGAGAAATTCATAAAAAAATATATGGACTCTAACGATCAAGACAAATGGAAAACAGATGTAGAAGCTAAATTAAGAAGAGTCCATGAAAAATAGTAATTCTAAATTAGTAAAAGGCAATAATCATAATGCACTAATATTTAACGGTATTTTGTGGTGCTGCTCTTTTATCCTATTATTATTTATTTTTTCTGAAGATTCCAATCCTAAAAAAATTGATTTTATATATACCAGCAGTTTTTTAGCCACCATCATAATTCCAGTACTTTTCAACTTATACATTCTCATTCCTTTTTTTTTAAAAAGAGAAAGATACTTGCTATTTGTTATGCTGTTTATTATAACTATCATTGTTTTTACCCAAATAAATATTTGGTTTTTTAGTTATATCATTGATTATATTTTCCCAGATTATTACTTTATATCCTACCATTCAAATACAAAGTTAATTACCATTTTCAGTATTTTTTTAGTAAGTACTACACTTATTAAATTATCAGAAGATTGGTTTTATTTTAACAGAACTGAAAATCAACAATTGAAAGCTGAAAACCAATACATTCAAAATCAATTATCGTCCTTACGATCTCAAATAAACCCACATTTTTTATTTAACTCATTAAATGTAATTTATGCCTTAGCTTTAGAAAATAAAAAAGAAACTACAAAAGCAATCGTGCAATTATCTGATATTTTAAGATATGTAATCTACGATTCTAATACAGAAAGAGTTTCTTTAAAAAATGAAATAATTTTACTCAACAATTATATTGAATTTCAAAAATTTAGACATCGGGTATCTGACAAAATAAAATTCACCTGTGAAATTAGTGATGAAAATTACCAAATTTATCCAATGCTCCTATTGCCATTAATAGAAAATAGTTTTAAACATGGTATTAAAGGCGATATCGAAAACACATTTATAAATTTAAACATTACATTGAATAATAATGAGTTCATTTTTTTTATTGAAAATAATTATACTGAAAACTTATTAAATACAACTAAAGAATATTCTGGTTTAGGCATTGAGAACATTCAAAAAAATCTTAAAATTGTTTATCCTAATCAACATATCTTAAAAATAACCAAAAATGACACAAAATTTATGGTTTCATTAAAACTATTTACAAATGAAAATTAATTGTTTAATTATAGATGATGAACCTTTATCTCAAAAAGTATTAGAAAAATTTATATCAAATGTAGATTTTTTAGAGCTTACAGGTATTTGTAATAATGCAATTGAAGCCATACACGAATTAAATAACAATACAAAAATTGACTTACTATTTTTAGATATAAATATGCCAAAAATATCAGGTCTTACATTTTATAAATCGTTACAAAACCCACCTGATGTTATTTTTACAACTGCATATCCACAATATGCTGTTGACGGTTTTGAAGTAAACGCAATAGATTATTTATTAAAACCTTTTTCTTTTGAACGCTTTTTTACAGCTATAAACAAAGTTGTTGAAAAAAAATCTATCAACGAAAATACTGATAACAAAAATCACTATTTATTAATTAAATCGAATAAAATAACGCATAAAATTTCTTCAAGTGACATTTTATTTATAGAAGCCTATGGAGATTATGTAAAAGTTCATTTGGAAGATAAGTATATACTAACCAACAACACTTTTACCAATATTTTAGAGTTGTTGCCAAAAAATAAATTTATTCGCACACATAAATCATTTGCTATAAATTTAGACAAAATCAATACTATAAATGGAAATCAAATAGCAATTAACAAACATTTAATTCCCGTTGGGCAAACTTACAAAGCTGAATTTTTAAAGTCAATTCATAAAAGCTAAATTGTTTTGAAGGCTCTTAGTTACTTCAATAATAATCTTTAATTCCTATTGTTTGCCAATAAAATTACACTGTTCAACGATTTTTTTTAATTATTCTCATTATTTATTCTATATTTAATTTCAAATAACCCGTTAGGTGCAATTATTAAAAACGTCTGTTCGAGTTTTTTTTGTGCAGTAAAACGAAACAAAAAATGTATCGAGAACCGTTTTTAACAATAATTTTAACCATTCTAAAAAATATACTATAACTGGTTATTGAAGTTCAACTTTTTTAAAATGGGAATAGTTGATTGTTGGTTAAAATATGACTTGAGCTCTAGAATTAAATCATTAAAATATTACATTATGAAACTAAATAAAATTTCTTTAACGGTTTGTTATTTCTTTATTAGCTTCAATTGTTTTTTGTTAACCGCTCAACATACGTTAAATATTCACCCCGAACTAAAAGCAAATAGTTCTCCAATAAAGATTAAACGAAAAGGTATTTCAGCTATTGGGAAATACGAATTTGATCAGTATAAATTAATTTCAGGTAAAGTCGGATGGACAACTACTAAAAGAAATACTTCCTTTAGATCTAATACTAAAGTGAGTTCAGAAAATAAAAAATCTTTTGTGTTTGTTAATAATAGTAAAGATTCTGTTATTGTAAACATGGCTACGAGTTCAAATGTAGAAATTTTAGTAGACTCTTTAATTAATATTTCTTTAGGTGACATGGTAAGCGTTGAGGCAAAAAATAATTTTTTCAACAGAACCTTTTTCAATTGGAACGGACGAACATTAAATAAAGGAAGTGAAATTTGTTTAGGCAATTTTATATTTCTTAAAAATAACATTAATTGGAACTTTTTAATGGTCTCTCCTATTATGGTAGAAGTTGATGGAAACTATCAATTAGACACAATTACTAAATTTAATGCCGCACTATCAAATGGAACAACCGAAATAGAAATTAAAAAAATATCAGAAATTGAAGGAACTAAATTCTCCTTGCTTAGAGGTCCTGCAATGGGTTATGAGTTTTATTTAAACAAAAAACCTATTGCTGCATTGCAATACCATACTCTTTCAATGGATAAATTGTTTATCTGGTTTCATAATGAACTTGATGAAGATATGAAATTTGTAATAGCTACAACTGCAACAGCATTGTTGGTTAAACAATTTTAATAGGTGCTTTCAGAAATAAGTCACTTCTATGATATTAAACGCTTCAATTTATCAAAATTTAATCCTCCATAATTCCCTGAACTCATTAATAACAGCGCAGTATTTTCAAAATTTTGATTGAATAAAAACTCTTCAAATTCAGTTGGGTTTGTAAAAACAATAAGATCTTTTCTGTTAAATGCATTTTTAATTTGCTGTGCTGTTACTTTTTCTAACTTTTTAATTTCTACAGCATCTGGAGAATAAAAGACTACCGCTTTATCTGCTTTATCCAAAGCTCCTTGGTATTCTTTTAAAAAGTTAGCATTCAAACTACTATAGGTATGTAACTCTAAACAAGCTAACAAAACTCTATTATTGTATTGATTTTTAACTGCATTTGTAGTAGCTTCTACTTTGCTTGGTGAGTGTGCAAAATCTTTAAAAACAACTGTTGAATCATTTTCTGCTATTTTTTCCAATCGTTTACTTGCTCCTTTGAAACTGGCAATAGCTTCAAAAAATTCATCTTCATCAACACCAATATGCTGACAAATCCATTTAGCACCAGCCATATTCTGCAAATTATGTGCTCCAAAAAATTCTAAAGGCATTTCACCCAATGAAGTTTCAATAAATGTAGTACCGTTTTCAATTTTATAATTTGGAGTAGAATATGGATATTTTTTAATGGAACTTGTTGCTTGTTCAACAACATTTTTCACCTCAGTATCTTCTTCATTATAAACCAGAATTCCACCATTGGTAATTGAATTGACAAAAATTGAGAATTGATCAACATAATTATCATATGTAGGAAAAACATTGATATGATCCCAAGCAATGCCACTTAATAAGGCAATATTTGGTTTGTATAAATGAAACTTTGGACGCATATCTATTGGACTAGACAAATATTCGTCACCTTCTAAAACAATAAATTCATTTTCTGAAGTCAAATGCACCATGGTATCAAAACCTTCCAATTGAGCTCCAACCATATAATCAACTTTTATATGATGGTAGTTTAACACGTGCAAAATCATCGAAGTTATCGTAGTTTTTCCATGTGAACCACCAATTACTACTCTCGTTTTATCTTTTGATTGTTCATATAAAAATTCTGGATAGGAATAAATTTTGAGTCCCAATTCTTTAGCCTTCAATAACTCTGGATTATCAGGTTTCGCATGCATTCCTAAAATAACAGCATCTAAATTAGTGCTAATTTTTTCTGTAAACCAACCTAATTCATTTGGCAATAACCCCTTAGCTTTTAATCTTGATTTTGATGGTTCAAAAATAGCATCATCACTACCCGTAATTGTATATCCTTTTTTATACAAAGCCAATGCTAGATTATGCATTGCAGCTCCACCAATTGCAATAAAGTGTATATTCATTTAATTCATTTTATCTAATTTCAAATGTAATTAAACTATTAAAAATTCAAGAGAAAATAAGGTAATTTCTTTTAACAAGTTTGTTCATAACTTGCATGTTAGGAGCCTGAAGAAAACAGAAATGAATAATATATTTTCCTTATATTTATACGACTACATGGTTATATTTTGTAGAAAATTTTAAACAAACTTTAGCTGCATGAAAAAAGAAAGACTTTTAACATCAACAAAAATTATATTTTTGTTTTCTCTTATCTTATTTTTTAGTTTTCAATCATCATTTTCTCAGTGTGTAAACTTAGAACCCACTGGAAGTCCCTCTCAAATTTTTTGTAAAACTTTAAATAGTACAATTGATGATTTAGCCGCTGGTGGAGGAACCATTGTTTGGTTTGACCAAGCTACTGGTGGAAATCAATATAGTAGTTCTACACCTCTTTTTAATACCCAGACTTATTATGCTGATGACATTAGTGGTGGAAGTTGTAGCACATCAAGACTTGCTGTAACGGTTACTATATCTGGAGATGTTCCAAAAAATGTTGACGTTTTTGTTGGAAAATGCGCCAGTGACAAACCAACAATCGCTAATTTATCTGCTACAGGAGTAAATATTGAATGGTATACAGCTCAAACTAATGGAACTTTACTTCTACCAACTGATCCATTAGCAAACGGAGTGACTTATTGGGTACAACAAACTGAAAATGGCTGTGTAAGTAATAGATTACCGACAACAGTCCAATTAGTTGACCCTGTTGCGCCAACTGTTGCTCCAATTCAATCGTTTTGTTACCCCCCAATTCCAAGAGTTAGCGATTTGCAAGCAGGCGGAACAAATGTTTTGTGGTATGATTCACTAACAGGCACAATCCCTTTAAACCCTTCTACTCCTTTGGTTAATGGAGATTATTGGGCTGTTGAAAATTCATTTCCGTGCGTAAGTACTATTCGTTCACAAACCACTGTTATTTTAGATGCAAAACCATATGCTGGTTTAAATGGAAGTCTTTTAGAATGCGAAATAGATTTAGTAACTACTCATTTATATGATTTATTAGGAACTTCCCCTTTACCCGATAATACAGGAGTTTGGAGTGGACCAAGTGCACTAAGTGGAGGATATTTAGGTACTTTTGAACCTGGAATAAACATAGAAGGTGTTTATACCTATACCGTTTCAACTACCATGGGTATTTGCCCTGATGAAACAGCAAATGTCACTGTAATTATTAATGTAACTCCACCTCCAACAATTTCAAATAGCACACAGTCTTTTTGTGAAATAGAAGCTGCAACTGTTGGTGATTTAATTCCTAATGGACCTGGTGTTTTATGGTATGATGCACAAACTAATGGGAATTTATACCTCCCTGACGATTTCTTAGCTGATGGTAATACCTATTGGGCTTCACAAACAGACCAAACCACGCTTTGTGAAAGTTTGAATAGAAATTCTGTTACGGTTACCATTAATGTAACTCCACCTCCAACAATTACAAATAGTAGCCAATCTTTTTGTGAAACAGAAGCTGCAACCGTTGCTGATTTAATTCCTAATGGATCTGGTGTTTTATGGTATGATGCACAAACTAATGGAAATTTATACGATTCTACTGATTTATTAGTTGATGGTAATACCTATTGGGCTTCGCAAACTGACCCAACTACGAATTGTGAAAGTTTGAATCGAAATTCTGTAACTGTTACCATTAATGTTGTTCTTCCTCCAACAATTACAAATAGCAATCAGTCTTTTTGTGAAATAGAAGCTGCAACTGTTGCTGATTTAATTCCTAATTCAGCCGGTATTTTATGGTATGACGCACAAACTAATGGGAATTTATACAACCCTGAAGATTTCTTAGCTGATGGATTTACCTATTGGGCTTCACAAACAGACCAAACCACGCTTTGTGAAAGTTTAAATCGGAATTCTGTAACGGTTACCATTAATGTAACTCCACCTCCAACAATTACAAATAGTAGCCAATCTTTTTGTGAAACAGAAGCTGCAACCGTTGCTGATTTAATTCCTAATGGATCTGGTATTTTATGGTATGATGCACAAACTAATGGAAATTTATACCTACCTGACGATTTCTTAGCTGATGGTAATACCTATTGGGCTTCACAAACTGACCCAACTACGAATTGTGAAAGTTTAACTAGAAGTTCAGTAACAGTTACCATCAGTAAACCTGTATTACCTACAACTAGCAATAGTACACAAACTTTTTGCAAATTCGATAATCCAACAATTGCTAATTTACAAGTAAATGCTTCAAGTTATACCATTGTTTGGTATGCTGATATCTCTACTTCAGTAGCATTACTTTCGAGTCACTTTTTAGAAGATGGAATAACCTATTACGCTGCCGAAGTTGATGTTGTAACGGGTTGTGAAAGTGCTTCAAGGTTAAGTGTAACTGTAGTTTTAAACGATGTTTTACCACCAACTATTACCAATAGATCTCAAAGTTTTTGCGCCTCTGATGCTCCTACAGTTTCAGATTTACAGGTAGATGACACAAATGCAGTAATCTTATGGTATCCAAGTGAATTTTCTACACTTGCTTTGCCTTCAAATCATTTATTAGAAGACGGAACAACTTATTGGGCAAGTCAAGTAAATACTGGTAATGGATGCAATAGTTCTGTAAAAATTGCTGTTACCATCACTTTAACATTTATTGGAACTCCTACACTAATTTCTTTAGGAAATGAATTTTGCATTATTGATAAACCAACTGTTGCAGATTTAAATATGAATGTTACAGCAGTAAATGGTGGTTCAATTACTTGGTATGATTCCTATCCGAATGGGGCAATTGTTAGTCTCTCAGAGTTTTTAGTTGAAGGAGAAACCTATTATGCCATTGAAAGTGATAGTGTTGGATGTAGAACTATAAACCCGCTTGCTGTTACAATTTCTCTAGAAGCTTGCGACCAATACGATATAGATATTTATGATGGCTTTTCACCAGGTATTGATGGAATTAATGATACGTTTAAAATAGGAAAGATTAAAGAATTATATCCAAATTTTAGTGTAGAATTTTACAATCGTTGGGGTAATTTGGTTTATACTTCAAACGCCTCAAAACCTGACTGGAATGGAAGATTGAATGGTGATGGAGAACTAGTGCCCGCAGGTGTTTATTATTTTATTATTTACTTCAATAAAAATGATAGAAAACCTATTCAACGTAGATTATATATTAGTCGTTAAACAAAATTTATGTTCAAAATGTTCAATAAAAAATTAAAAATGAAACAACTGATTTTATCATTTTTCGCATTGATTTTCACAACGCTAATGTGGTCGCAACAGGACGCCCAATACACTCAATACATGTATAATATGAGTGTTATAAATCCGGCTTATACTACAGATAATGTTGGCGTTGTTAATATTGGAGCTCTACACAGAACACAATGGGTTGGTGTAAATGGTGCTCCAAAATCTTCAAATATTTTTGTTCATACACCAATTAATGATAAAGTTGAAGTTGGGTTTTCATTAATAAATGATAATATTGGTGATGTTGCTAAAGTAAATAATTTGTTTGCAGATTTTGCGTACAAATTAAATTTAGAAGAACACGGAAATTTGTCCTTCGGATTAAAAGCTGGGGTTACTTTTTTTGATGTTAACTTTAATGGATTTGTTTTAGAATCTGGTGATGTTTTTACAGATGAAAATTTTGCTGAAAATATTAACCAATCCTACTTTAATATTGGTGCTGGTGTTTATTATAATACCTCAAATTATTATATAGGATTATCGATACCAACTCTTTTAAAAACGAAATATTTAGATAGAAATAATGGAAAATATCAAGGAACCGATTTATCACATATTTTCTTAACTGGAGGTTATGTTTTTGAAATAAACGAGCAGTTTAAATTTAAACCCGCATTTATGACAAAAATTGTTAAAGGTGCGCCCATTTCATTTGATGTAACTGCAAATGTATTGTATGCTAATAGAATTGAATTTGGGGTTGGGTATCGCATTAAAGATTCTTTTAGTGGTATGATAAATTTTAAAGCTACTCCTGAATTAAGAGTAGGTTATGCTTATGACAGTACCATTTCCAATCTTGGACCATTTAGTTCTGGATCACATGAATTGTTTATTCTATATGACTTAGATATTTTTAATCTTCATAAAGGCTACGATAAATCTCCACGATTCTTTTAATAAAAAAGCTTATAAACATGAAAAAAATACAATTCCTTCTTGTTATACTAACTATTTCAACGCAATTTTTAATAGCCCAAAATATAAGGCGTGCAAATCATTTATTTGAGAACAGATCATACATAGAAGCTGCTACTTTATTTTTAGGTGAAGAAAATAAAACACAGGAAGTGTATGAAAAATTAGGGGATTGTTATTATTTCAATACAAAAATGAAGGAGGCTGCAGTTTGGTATAAATATTTACTAACAACATATGGTAACAAAGTGAGTCCTGCTTATTATTATAGATATTCACAAGCTCTTAAAGGAATTAATAATTATAAAGAAGCTGATATTTGGTTTCAAAAATACAATGAAAAAAATAATATTGAAACTAACAAAATCACTGAAACATTACCCTTTTTTGAATCTCTAAATAACACCATTAAAAGGCCTTTTTTAATTCATAAACTATCTGTAAATACAGAAGGCTCAGATTTTGGAGTTAGTTTTTTTGGAACTAAAGCTGTTTTTTCTTCTACCAGAAATAAAGGTGAATTATATGATTGGAATAACCAACCCTATTTAGATTTATTTATTGCAGATATTGATGCTTCTGGAGAACTGTTAAATGCAACACTTTTTTCAAAAAACATAAAAACTAAAATGCATGAATCAAATGCCGTTTTTACAAATGACGGTAAAACCATGTATTTTACCCGAAACAATTTTATTGAAGGCAAAAAAGGTCGTGACGAAAATAAAATAACTCATTTAAAGGTTTATAGAGCTCAGTTCATAAATAATGAATGGACGGATATTATTGAACTCCCTTTTAATAGCAACAATTACTCAACTGAGCACCCTGCTTTAAGTTCAGATGAAAAATTGCTTTATTTTGCTTCAGACATGCCTGGATCAATAGGTTCTTTTGATTTGTTTGTAGTTGAAATTAACGATGATGGTACTTATGGAACACCTAAAAATTTAGGCCCAAAAATTAACACGGAACAAAGGGAACAATTTCCTTTTATGAGTAGTGATCATACACTGTATTTTGCTTCTGACGGTCATTTTGGGTTAGGAGGATTAGATATTTTTAAAAGTAATTACAAAGATGGTAAGTTTGAAACTCCCCAAAATTTAAGTAGCGTCATCAATAGTAATTTAGATGATTTTGCTTTTGTAATCAATAATACGAATGAAACAGGCTATTTTTCATCTAATAGAGAAGGAGGAACCGGTGATGATGACATTTATAGATTTACAAAAATTGAACAAAATTATTTGAATGGAATTGTTCAAGACAAAAACACCTTGGAAATTTTGCCTGGCACTGTTGTAACATTGTATGATGGTGAAAACAATCATATTTCTGAAGTTGTTGTAGGTGAAGATGCCAAATACTCATTTGAAATTTTGAAAAACTCAAATTATAAAATAAAAGGAACAAAAAAACTTTACATTACTACTGAAATTAAATTCAAAACAAATTCACTAGGAAATATTGATAAAGATATTTTTTTACTGTTAGAATCTTATGATGATGCAGAAAAAAATATTGCTATTGAAAGTGGAAAAGCTCAAATAAAAATAAATCCAATATATTTTGATTTTAATAAATGGAATATTCGGAAAGACGCTGCAATAGAATTAGACAGTGTTGTAGTTATTCTGAAAAAATACCCGGAAATGAAAATTGAAATTGGTGCGCATACTGATAGTCGTGGAAAAGATAGTTACAATTTAACTTTATCACAAAAGCGAGCTAAATCTGTAAGAGACTATTTTATCAGCCAAGGGATTAACATTGATAACATAAATTTCGTAGGTTATGGCGAATCGCAACCTCTAAATAAATGCCTAAATGATGTGTTTTGTACTGAAAAAGAATATGATATCAATAGACGTTGCGAATTTGTAATTCTAAATTAAAATTATAAAAGCCACTAAAAAGTGGTTTTTTTTACATTAAAAAAACCAAAAAATTAAGTTTCTTTACCAAGAGTTAACTACAACCGTTTTACACGAATTTAAGGCATCACTTTTGCTATATTTACTGTATAAAAAGTCGTATCTATGAAAAATATTATCAGTTCTTCAATAGCAATTTTTCTTTTTTCAATGAGCCTGTTCTCTCAAAATAACGCATTAGAATATGCTGAATTATGGAAACAAGTTGAGAAATTTGAAATAGATAACCTCCCAAAATCAGCTTTGGAAATTGTTGAAATAATCTTTGAAAAAGCAAAAAAAGGAGACAACACTTCACAAACCACAAAGGCACTACTCTATAAATCTAAATTTGCATTAACACTGGAAGAAGATGCACAATTTAAAATCATTCATTTATTTAAAGATGAAATCTCGACTTCAAAGTTTCCAACAAAAAATATTTTAGAAAGTGTATTGGCTAATTTATACTGGCAATATTTTCAGCAAAACAGATGGCAATTTTACAACCGAACAAAAACCAACGAAAAAGTTGATGTAACTGATTTTAGAACCTGGGATTTACAAACCCTTTTTGCAGAAGTCCATATCCATTTTCAAAATTCTCTTCAAAATGAAGCGCTTGCAAAACAAACTACTTTAACAGCTATAAATGAACTTTTAATACTTCAAAAAGATTCTAAAAAATACAGACCTACATTATTTGATTTTTTATCACACAATAGTCTGGATTTTTACAAAACCAATGAAACAAGTATTTCCAAACCTTCGTATGCATTTGAGATTGGAGATGTAAAATTATTGGATAACTTCAACGGATTTTCAACAATTATTCTTGATACAAAAGATAGTTTATCGCTTCAATTTAACGCCTTAAAAATTTATCAAAAGTTAGTTCAATTTCATCAAAGTACAAAAAATATGAATGCTTTAGTTGTGGCTGATATAGAACGACTTCAATTTGTTAAACAACACGCAACTTTTGAAAACAAAGATTCTATTTATCTTCAAACGCTTATCAATTTTAAAAATGAATTAAGTCAATTTGAAGCCTCAACATTGATAGATTTTGAAATAGCAACTGTATATTTTAACGAAGGAAATACCTACAACGCTAACTCTACTCCTGAAAATCAATTTAAGAAAGTCAAAGCAATTGAAATTTGTGACCAAGCAATAAATTCCTTTCCAAAAAGTAGTGGTGCAGAAAAATGTAAAGCTTTAAAACAGCAAATTTTAAATAAATCGCTTCAAATAACTGCTGAAAAATACATTCCTCTAAATACCTTCAATAAAGTATTGGTTTCTTATAATAATATTGAAAGATTGTATTTCAATCTATATAAAATTTCAAATTCAGAAAAAGAGCAATTCTATAAAATTTATAATGATAAAGAAAAAATAAATTTTATAAAAAACCTTCAACTTGAGAAACAATTTAACACACCCCTTAAAACTGAAAATGATTATCAGCAACACAGTTCAGAAATTATAATTCCACAGCTTTCTAACGGCAATTATTTGATCTATGCTTCACCAACTGGAAATATTAATCCTGATAACACATATGCAACCACAGTACTTCAAGCTACTGATATTGCTTTAATTGAAACCGTTAATGACGGACTTTACACTTATCAGACAGTAAACAGAAACAATGGAAAACCGTTGGTTGGTGCCAGCATTCATTTAAAAAATAACCAAACAGGTAAGTATAATTTACCTTTAATTAAAACCTTAATTACAGATAAATTTGGACAAGCTAGTATTCAATTAACTAAAAGTCGTAATAATGTTGTTGCTACGGTAACTTATAAAAATGACAAAGCAACTTTTGGTGATTTTTACTTGTATCCAACGAATAAAAATGAGAATCTTGAAGAAGAAGAATTTATTGAAATTAAACCTTTTGTATTTACAGACAGAAGCATATACAGACCTGGACAAACAGTATATTTTAAAGGAATTTTCCTAAAAAAACAAGATGATAAAACAACGCTTTTAACCAATGAATTTGTTGAAATTACACTAGAAGACCCAAACGGACAACTTGTAAAACAACTCGATTTAAAATTAAATGAATATGGTTCAGTTTCAGGTGAATTTATCTTACCAAACAATGGTTTAACTGGAGAATATACTCTAAATGTTGATGAAAGTTATGAGCACGACAGTAATTTTTATGACAATGTAGACTTTGATTTTGACTATGATTATGAAGTAACCATTCAAGTTGAAGAATACAAACGACCAAAATTTGAAACATCATTTAAACCTGTTACAGAGACATTTAAATTAAATGATACAATTACTGTTGAAGGAACCGCCAATGCTTTTGCAGGCAGTAAAATAAGCAATGGTAAAGTAGCGTATCGTGTTGTTAGAACTGCTCAGTACCCAAAATGGTTTGGTTGGTATTCTCGAAATATGTATCAATCGCAACAATTAGAAATTACAAACGGAGAAACCACAACCGACGCTGAAGGAAATTACAAAATTGAATTTTTAGCACTCCCCGATTTAAAAATAGCAGCTAAAAATTTACCGACGTTTAATTACCAAATTACGGCAGATGTTACCGATATTAATGGGGAAACCAGAAGCACCTCAACCAATGTTAAGGTTGGTTATCATACGTTAGAAGCCAATATAACTTTAGATGCTAAAATTGATAAAAACGAAGCAACTAAAATAAGCATTTCAACTACAAATTTAAATGGAGAATTTGTTCCAACAATTGGTGTGTTAAAAATTTACAAATTAAAAGCGCCTTTAAATCCTTTACGAAAAAGACCTTGGGAAGCGCCCGATTATCAATTAATTGAAAAACGAGATTTTAACATTATATTTCCTCACGAATCCTATTCTAATGATGAATCTGATGAAAATAATTGGCAAAAAGGCGAGTTGGTTTATGAAACAAATTTTGACACGAATACTTCAAAAGAAATAACGTTAGAAAATAGTAAAAATTGGTTATCTGGAAGTTATATTGTTACTGTGGATTGCAAAGATAAATTCAATCAACCTGTTTATAATGAGCAACGTTTTAGCATATTCAGCCAAAAAGAAACTAAAGTTGCCGATGCAAAATTATTTTACATCAGCAAAAACAAAGCAACTTATAAACCAAATGATTTTGTTGAATTACAATTTGGTTCTGCTTCAAAAAATGTTACAGTTACTGTACATGTTGAAAAAAATCATAAAATAGTTTCAACACATTTAATTCATTTAAATAATGAAACAAGAACCTTAAAAATTCCTGTTTTAAAAGAAGATATTGGAGGCTTTGCCATTAAATATCATTTTGTGAATTATAATAGTTTTGAAAATGGACAATTAAATATTGCTATTCCTTATACTGAAAATAACATCACTATTGAAACCCTAACTTTTAGAGATAAATTACAGCCCGGAGAAAATCAGACTTGGAGTTTTAAAATTTTAGATGATAAAAACAATAAAATTGCAGCAGAACTATTGGCAAGTATGTATGATGCTTCTTTGGATGAATTTGCAACTCATTCTTGGAATTTTAATCCAGTAACATACAACAGTTATTATTCAAACACTTACTGCAATGCACGAAATAGTTTTGGAACTTTAAATTTTAATATTCAAAACATAGGAAATTCATACTACAATTTCCCTAGTCAACAATTTGACACCTTTAATTGGTTTGGGTTTAGTTTTAACACTAATAGAATGTTATATGCGCTAAAAGGAAGAGTTGCAGGTGTTGAAGTTATTCAATCTGTTGAAGAAGAAGAAATGGAAGAAGATATTGCATTTTATAAAATAGATGATAAAAATAGTTTAGAAGAAGTAGTTGTTACTGGAATTACATCTTCAAACGAAAGTGAAGTGTCTTCAATTAAAGAAAAAATAGATTTTTCTTCTGTTAAAATTCGTAAAAATTTTAATGAAACCGCCTTTTTCTATCCGCATTTAACAACCGACAAAGATGGAAATGTGAGTTTTAATTTTACGGTACCTGAAGCATTAACACGTTGGAAATTACAATTATTAGCGCATACTAAAGATGCTGCAACAGCCACAAAAACCTTAACAACAGTAACTCAAAAGGATTTAATGGTTTTACCAAATCCACCGAGATTTCTGCGTGAAGGTGACAAAATTGTATTTTCAAGTAAAATTTCAAATTTATCGGATAAACTGTTAAATGGAACAGCTATTTTGGAATTAACCGATGCTATTTCTGGTAAAGACATCAATAATTTATTAGGCAATACTATAAAAATAAAATCGTTTGAAGTTGATGCTAAAGGAAATACAAATGTTAGCTGGGAATTATCAATTCCTGATGGTATACAAGCTGTACAATACAAAGTAATTGCAAAAGCTGGTGATTTTAGCGATGGAGAACAAAATGCGTTACCAGTTTTATCTAACAGAATGTTGGTTACAGAAACGTTGCCAATGTGGGTTAGAAGCAACCAAACAAAAACATTTTCTTTAGATAAGTTGAAAAACCAGACTTCGGCTACGCTCAGCCACCATAAATTAACATTGGAAGTAACTTCAAATCCAGCCTGGTATGTGGTTCAAAGTCTACCGTATTTGATGGAATATCCTTATGAATGTTCTGAACAAACTTTTTCTCGTTTGTACGCAAATTCATTGGCAAGTCATATTTTAAAATCCAATCCACGTATAAAAGAGGTGTTTAATCAATGGCAAAATAGTGATGCATTGATTTCAAATTTAGAAAAAAATGAGGAATTAAAATCGATAATTCTTCAAGAAACACCTTGGTTACGTGATGCACAAAGCGAAACAGAGCAGAAAAAACGTATTGCCTTGCTTTTCGATTTAAACAAACTATCTAACGAGCAACAAATTGCTATAAATCAATTAAAAGAAATGCAATTTAGTAACGGTGGTTTCCCTTGGTTTAAAGGAAGTGATTATCCAAACCGTTATATAACGCAACATATTGCAACTGGCTTTGGGCATTTAAAACAACTTAATGTCATTCTGAACGATAGTGAAGAATCTCAAAAAATGATTGTGAAAGCTATCAATTTTTTAGATGAAGAATTTTTAGATGACTATAACAAACTTTTAAAACAAGCTAAAAAATTAAAAGATTTAGCAAAAACTAAAGAGCAAGGCATAAAAGATGAAACCGAGTATTTAGAGAAAAAACATATCGGTTATACACAACTTCATTATTTATATATGAGAAGTTTTTATAACACAATTCAATTACCTAAAAATGTTGAACCCTCTTTTAATTATTATAAAAATCAGGCTTCCACATATTGGAAAGAATTTAATTTATATGGAAAAGGGCTGAATGCATTGGTTCAATATAGAAACGGAAATTCAAAAACCACTTCCAAAATTATAAATTCATTAAAAGAAAATAGTATTACCAGTGAAGAATTAGGAATGTATTGGAAAGAAAATACAGCAAGCTGGCATTGGAATCAGGCTCCTATTGAAACACAAGCATTATTAATTGAAGTGTTTTCTGAAATTGAAAAAGACACTTCAACTGTTGATGAATTGAAAGTTTGGTTACTAAAAAATAAACAAACTAACCGTTGGGGAACCACAAAATCGACTACAGAAGCTGTTTATGCGCTTTTATTACAAGGCAGCGATTGGCTTTCTGTAAATGAATCAGTTGAAGTTACTGTTGGAAATCAAAAAATAGAACCTTCAAAATTAGAAAACGTAAAAATTGAAGCTGGAACAGGTTATTTTAAAACTTCGTGGAATGGGAACGAAATAACTTCAAAAATGGGAGAAGTTACTATTTCTAAAAAAGACCATGGGGTTGCTTGGGGTGGATTGTATTGGCAATATTTTGAAGATTTAGATAAAATAACTTCAGCAGAAACACCACTTAAATTGAATAAAAAAATATTCTTAAAAACAAATTCAGATACTGGTAAATTATTAACCGAAATTACTGAAGAAACGCATTTAAAATTGGGAGATTTAATTACTGTAAGAATAGAGTTAAGAGTTGACAGACCAATGGAATTCGTACATATGAAAGATATGCGAGCAAGTGGTTTAGAGCCTATAAATGTACTTTCGCAATTCAAATGGCAAGATGGTTTGGGTTATTATGAAAGCACAAAAGATGCTTCAACCAACTTCTTTTTTGACAATTTACCAAAAGGAATTTTCGTTTTTGAATATGATTTACGTGTAAATAATGCTGGTAACTTTAGCAATGGAATTACAACCATACAAAGTATGTATGCTCCAGAATTTAGCAGCCATAGTGAAGGTGTGAGAATTGAAATTAAGCAATAGGCAATAGGCAATAGGCAATTTGAAACGCTAAATTCATAATTCCTATTTTTTAACTTCAAACTTTTAAACCTTTAACTCAATAACCTATAAAAAGATGTCATTCCTGCGAAGGCAGGAATCTATACTATCTATTTTAAATATTTCAATTTTTAAATCTTTGAATATTTAGCTTTACCTTTGAAAAAAAATAAACAATATGAATTTAAATCTGATTCCAAACATAAAACAAACGGATAGTAACAATTTCTTTTTACTGGCTGGGCCTTGTGCTATTGAAGGCGAAGAAATGGCTTTAAGAATAGCTGAACACATTTTAAAAGTTACTGATAAATTAGAGATTCCATTTATTTTTAAAGGAAGTTTTAAAAAAGCAAACCGAAGCAGAATTGATAGTTTTACTGGAATTGGAGATGAAAAAGCATTAAAAATATTAAGAAAAGTTTCTGAAACTTTTCATGTTCCAACGGTAACGGATATTCACGAAATTTCTGATGCTGCAATGGCTGCAGAATATGTTGATGTGTTGCAAATTCCTGCATTTTTAGTTCGTCAAACCGATTTAGTTGTTGCTGCTGCAAATACTGGAAAAGTTGTGAATTTGAAAAAAGGACAATTTATGAGTCCGTCTGCAATGAAACACGCTGTTCAAAAAGTAAAAGATTGTAACAATGAAAAAGTTTGGATCACAGACAGAGGAACTATGTTTGGTTACCAAGATATGATTGTAGATTTTAGAGGAATTCCTGAAATGCAACACTACGCTCCAGTAGTTTTAGATGTAACTCATTCACTTCAACAACCAAATCAAAGTAGTGGTGTTACTGGTGGAAGACCAGATATGATTGAAACTATTGCAAGAGCAGGTATTGCTGTTGGTGTTGATGGATTGTTTTTAGAAACCCATTTTGATCCAAAAAACGCAAAAAGCGATGGTGCAAATATGTTGGATTTAAAATACTTAGAAGGCTTATTACGTAATTTAGTTGCCATAAGAAAAACAATTAATGAATTTGTGTAAATGTTGAATTGTCTAATGGCTAAATAATAACTTTTGAATTAAAAAAAATCCTGTAAAACTATTTATCTTACAGGATTTTTTTTGACAATAAACTTTAAAATTTTATCCGCATTTGGTGTGTCCGCAATTTTTACATTTTAAACAACCTTCCTCATAAATTAATCCTTCCGGATCTCCACATTCTCCACATTTTTTATCAGCAGCTTGTGTACCGTCTTCAACAAATTGTTTTAATGTACGCGCAATACCATTTTTCCAAGTATTAATATTATCATCATACATATTTAAGTTGTTTATCAAATCTACAACATAAGGTATTGGCATTCCATGACGTAAAACACCAGAAATTAATTTAGCATAATTCCAGTATTCTTTATCAAAAGTCCTAGACAGGCCTTCCATAGTTACTTTATAGCCTTGTTTATCTGCAAATTGAAAATCATAACGAGATACTCCATCATTATCTTTATTTTTAATAATCCAACCTTCTTCAAGCCAAGTTGGTAGTAAAAATGCATCTTCCAATTTACCCGTGAATACTTCGTAAGGTCTATTATTTATTAATCCAACAACTGCTACCCATTTATCATAATCGTTTTGAAAACGAACTACTTTTGCATCAATTTTTTTAGGGCGTTTTGGAAAAATAGTTTCAGCATAACATTCTCCTTTTTTTGTTTCCTTTTTAGTGTCACTAGCCACTAAGATTCCGCTTCGTGAACCATCTCTATATACCGTTATCCCTTTCAACCCTTTTTTCCAAGATTCAACATAAATATCACCCACTAAATCAACTGAAACGTCGGAAGCTAAATTGATTGTTGAACTAATTGAATGTGTGGTATATTTTTGAACCAATGCTTGCATTTCTACACGCTTTTTCCAATCTATTTCTGGGGCGGTTGCTCCTTTGTATGGGCTTTCATCAATATTTGATTTACCTGTAACTTCCATCCAAGTTTTTAATTTTGGATGAAATACTTCAAATTCTTCAAAAGCATCTCCCATGTCATCAACATAAGCAATCTTCGCATTTTCATCTTCTTGATTAACTTTTCTTCTTCGTTTATATGATAATAAGAAAACAGGCTCAATTCCAGAAGAAGTTTGCGCCAACATACTTAAACTTCCTGTAGGCGCAACTGTACTTATTGAAATATTTCTTCTTCCATATTTCATCATTCTTTTATATATAGAAGGGAATTCTCTCTCCATCATTTGAACAAATTCTGAAAAATTTTCAATTTCAGGATTGAAAATTTCAAATTTTCCACGAGTTATTGCCATATCAATACTACTGTCAAACTCACCTTTTAATTTGGTTTTCATTATTTCATCAACAATAGCTATTGCCTCATCTGTATCAAATTTCTTACCCATAGCTGCCATCGCATCGGCAAGGGCAGTGAATCCTAATCCCGTTCTTCTTCCTTTTTTACCTGTTTTATAAAGCAATTTCCAAGTGTCAATTTCAACTTGCTTTATTTCTGTAGGCTCCTTATCGTGCATTATTTTGTTGAAAATTTTATCAACTGCCTCCAATTCTAAATCAACCAAATCATCCATTAAACGTTGAGATTCATATACAACTTCGTAGAATTTTTTATGATTAAATGTTGCTTTTTCTGTAAATGGATTTTCAACAAAACTGTATAAATTTATGGCAATTAAGCGACAGCTATCGCCACCTTGCATTGCTATTTCAGAACAAGGATTTGTTGAACTGTTTTTAAAACCTGGATATATTGATGATGTTGAATAATAATGCTGGCGATCCCAAAATATTAAACCTGGTTCAGCAGTATTATGAGCACAATTAATAATGGTATCCCACAATGTTTTTGCTTTAATCGTTTTTGTATACGTTGGTTTTTCACTGTCAATTGGCCAGCGCAGCATAAAATCATCGTCATTTACAACAGCCATCATAAATTCATCTGATAACCGAATAGAAATATTTGCGCCTGTTACCTTTGTTAAATCTTGTTTCACGGTGATAAAATCTTCAATATCAGGATGCGCGATATCCATAGTCAACATAAGGGCGCCTCTTCTTCCATTTTGTGCAACTTCTCTAGTAGTATTTGAAAAACGATTCATAAAAGAAACTGCTCCGGTTGTACTTCCTGCTGAATTTGAAACTTGTGCTCCATTAGGTCTTAAATTTGATAAATCAACCCCTACTCCACAACGGCGTTTAAATAATTGTGCTAATTGCTGATCTGTATAAAAAATACCACCATAAGAATCAAAAACTGGAGGAACTACTACACAATTCGATAAAGAAGCAATTACGTTATTATTTCCTAAAGAGGACATAACACTTCCCTGAGGTATGATATATTTAAAGTCTTTAAACAATTCAAAAATTGCATCTTCTGACAGAAATTTACGAGTTTTACCATATTCAGAGATACCTTCAAAGTTTTTTTCGCTTTTTAAATATTTCTTTTCTATTCTGGCAAATTCAATAGCCATTCTCCTGTGCATATCATTTGGCGTAGATTCAAAAAATTCACCTGCCTTGTTTTTCATTGCATACTTATTTATCCAAGTAGTTGCAGCAAGTTCATCACCCTTAAAATAAGGCAAAGAGCTCTCTAACACTTCATTATAGGTGTATGTTTTCGGAAATACTAATTGTTCAGTCATTTTAAAATAAATTTATTATTGTTGTAATTCGAGTTACTAAAATTATTGAATAATTAAAACTATTTCGTCTTTAACTGTAATTAGTTAATAACATTCTTTTGTTGAAAAGTTCATTTTATTGCTTTCATTTTTTTTGTAGATTTAAGGATTCACAAATTTTAAGAAAAATTGAAACCTAAAATTCATAATTTATCATTACAAGGAATTACAGGCATATTATTTGGCTTTTTCGCTATAGGTTATATTTTTTTAATTCACTCTCTTATAAGCCAATATACATCTGCTTCAACAGGAATTTCATTATTACCAATTTCATTTTTTGAAGTATTAATAAGCGTAATTACATTAGTTTTTATACTGATATCTTATTTAATAATTGTTTTAGTAAATAAATACAGAAGAAAAAAGGTTAATTTAAAGAGATGGGAAATAAATGCCAAACGAATTATAGGTATTTATTTAATTCATTTATTTATTGGTAGTGTTTTATTGTATTTTTTAATAAAATTAGGTTTAATTAAATTTATCATTCCATTTTCATTAATTCTTTATGGTATCGCAAGTATTATTGCAAATAAATACACTTCAGGAATTTCATTTTTTTTAGGAGTTTCATTTTTAATATCTGGTATTTTAGCAATCTTTTATCCGAATATAATGTTTTATTTATGGGGATTTTCTTTTGGTTTTTGCCATATCATCTATGGTATACACTATTACATTAAAAAGAAATAAAAAATTTAATCAGGCAATTAATCCCTTAATTTACGAACCATATCTTCCAAACCATTTAGCTGTATTTCATAAACTAAATGCAACATTTCACCAAATTTTCCTGCAGGAAAACCCTTATTATGATACCAAACAATATAATGTTCAGGTAAATCTATTAAATATTTTCCTTTATATTTTCCATAAGGCATCTTAGTATTTGCCAGTTTAACCAACAAATGCTGTTGATTATTTTCCATCAACAAAATCTTGTAAATAGCTGAACCGCTGAGTTAGTTTTCCGTTTTCAGTCATTTTGGCTCTTTTTAAAACTCCATTCTTATCATCATTAAAAAAAGCAGGAATTACGTGTTGCGCAAAACTTTCTCCAAAACCTTCCGAAGCATCTTTAGGCAATTCACAAGGTAAATTGTC
>Ga0209231_1000244_pt1 | contig 36505 bp, 32 predicted proteins | sample Deesub45470m_DNA_FD_188086 | JGI IMG/M metagenome (GOLD analysis project Ga0209231, IMG submission 188086) | Deep subsurface microbial communities from North Pacific Ocean - 450_OLKR46/470m Metagenome (SPAdes) (version 2) | ecosystem: Environmental > Terrestrial > Deep subsurface > Unclassified ... | reverse complement strand
GCAAAAATTTCCCGACAGTTAATCCCCGGGCTTTGTTGTTTTTAACCCTTTTCCCCTTTTCAAGCTCATTCAGTCCGTGCCGACAAATTTTATTAATTTTATCAAACGTTTCTCGCCGACCTCCCCCCCCCGCCCCCCCCCGGACCCCAGGCGTGAAACGGATTGTTTCGTTGGACGTTTTGTTTCACGGCGGCGCGATGCCGCCACCAAAGCCCATCACGACGCCTCCGGCGAGATTTTTCCCGTTGCCGAAATGAAACATGGTGTTTCATTTCGGCGGCCTTCTCAAAAACGCATCGGGGAAACAATCCTTTTCTTTTCACATCCTTAAGCCACACAGAGAGTTTCGGCACACATCGTGAAAGCAGAATATAAGAAATTTAGGATAAATGCTTTCCCGACTATTACGAAACTCTGATTCAGGCTCCAAGCACATCGCCTGACAATTCAGACCAGGCAAAAATCGGCAAGCGCCCCGGGGTGGGGCCCACCGTATGCACTCGTGACACAAGCTGCTCCACCGGCGCAGCAAACAACAGATGGAGGAACGCATGAAACGCATCAGCAAAATTATCGCCTGTCTCGCCATTGTGGCTCTTGCCGCAACGTCCGCCTTCGCCGCCGAAGGTGGTAATCCCAAAAAGGGAAAATACCTCTACAAGAAGAACTGCAAGGTCTGCCACGTCGCCGGAGCCGCAGGAGGCGCCCTGACCCCCCTCTCCAAGACCCAGCGCCAGTGGGACCGCTTCTTCGAAAAGGACGGCCACAAGGCCGCCCCCGAAGCGATCAAATCCTTCTCCGAGCAGGATCTCAAGGACATCCAGCAGTTCCTGTATGACCACGCGGCCGACTCCGATCAGCCGGAAACCTGCGGTTAATCGATGAATAACCGGCTGACGCCGGACCCTCCGGCGTCAGCCTCCTTCGTTACTTTTTTGAGGAGGCATTACATGCGCAAATTGTTCGCACTGCTGCTCGTCGCAGCCCTGGCCATTCCTGCCACAGCCCTGGCCGCGCCGACCGTCGAGGAACTGCAGAAAAAGATTCAGGAACTCTCCGCCGAACTGGAGGACATCTCAGACCGCGTCGACTCCAACGAAAAAAAGACCGCCACCGACCGCATCAACTGGTACGGAGACCTGCGAGTCAAGGCCGACACCCTTCAATACAAAGATCTTGCATCCACGAACTTTGGTCCCGCAATCGCAGGAACAGGAATGCCGTTTGGCGAAAAAAAGGATTTCGACAACGACATCCTTTACACCACCCGCCTGCGACTGGGGATGAAGGCTAAAGCGGCTAAAAATGTAAGCTTCTCTGGTCGGCTCTCCATGTATAAGGTTTGGGGCGACTCCACTGGCGTCCAGGTTTTCGATTCCTTCAACGCATTTACCACTGATGGAACAAACGGCGGCAACCCGACCGGTGACTTCCTGCGTGTCGAGCGCGCCTACTTTGACTGGAAGGACATCGGCGGCAGCGACTTCTACCTTTCTATCGGCCGTCGGCCCTCCACCTACGGCCCTCCCAGCCAGTTCCGGGAGAACGAACTGCGCGGCGGCACCCCCTCCGGGCATCTTGTCCACTTCAATTTTGATGGCATTACCCTCGGCTACAAACTCAGCGACCTCACCGGCATCGAGGGGCAGACTGTTCGATTCTGTTACGGCCTTGGCTATGAATCTGACTACGGCAATGGCAACCTGATGAATCCCGAAGTCAATGTTGAAGACGTGCATTTGGGCGGAATCAATTTCGACGCCCTCAACGACGGCACCAACTTCCTCCAATTCACACTGTTCCGCGCTGAGAACATTACCGATGCATTCAAAGGTCTTGCCGTATACCCAGCATTTGACACAGATGGCGACGGCATTCCCGATTCACCGAATCAGGGTGGCTTTGTCTCCCGCATTGCAGCCACCGAAAACATCGGTGACATGTGGCTCGGCGGCATCGGCTTTACCCGCGAAGAAATGAATGGCATGAATTGGTTTGTATCTGGTGGCTGGAATCGCTCCGAACCTAACGGTAAACTCAGCCAGTTCGGTTTCGGTGGTCTGCTCACCAGCACCGCTGGCGACACCAAGGAGCAAGACGGCTTCTCAGCTTATGCTGGCATCCGGGTACCCGCACCTCTCGGCAAATTCGGGCTTGAGTACAACTACGGCTCAAAGTACTGGTTCGCTTTCACCCAGGCTCAAGACGACATCGCCGGAAGCAAACTCGCCGCACGCGGCAACGTCGGCGAGGCATACTACATCTTCGACATCAATCCCAATATGTTTATCAAGGTCGGTGGCATCTATTATGACTACGAGTACAGTGGCAGCGGCGTCCAAGTTGGTGAGCCTGTCAAGGTACAAGACATCCAGGACGGTAAAGCCTTTACCGGCTTCCCCGTGCCTGACAAAGTCATCGACGGCTACGCTTCCCTGACCGTCAAATTCTAAAAGTCATGCTTTAATCCCCGGGGAGAGGAGCCCAGGCGCCTCTCCCCGCTTTTAACCGCCAAATATGCAATAATTCAAATTAACAGAATGATAACCGGTAGATCCATCTGCAAAGGAGACTGACGTGTCAGGTCCTACTGAAAAAAAATTGAGTCGCCGCCGCTTCCTGGGGCTCTCGTCCTGCGCCCTGGCCACGGTCACGGTCGGTTCGCAGGTCAAGGTGCTGCGGGCGCTGGCCAAGACAGGAGAGGTGGGAGAACCCACCACCCTCCCCACCAAAGACATCTTCACCAGCTGCGGCATGTGCGTGAACAAGTGCGGAGTCATCGCCCGGGTACGCGACGGCGTGATTTTCAAGCTCGATCCCAACCCCAACTTCGTCAAGAGCCGGGCCATGCTCTGCGCCCGCGGCAATTCGGGGACCAAGGTGGTCTACGATCCCGATCGCCTCAAGTACCCCCTGATCCGGGTCGGCAAACGCGGCGAGGGCAAATGGCGCCGCGCCAGCTGGGAAGAGGCCCTCGACCTGGTCGCAAAGAACATGAATGAGATCGGCGAAAAATACACCCGCGCCGGCATGATGTTCGCCTCCACCGAGGGGACCTTTCAGGAGCACTTCTTCCTGCAGCTCGCCGAGTGTTACGGCTCCCCCAACACCCTGCGCCACCCGTCCCTGTGCCTGTCCTCCAACATCCAGGGTTTCGGCGCCACCTACGGCACCAATCCGACCCCGGATGTTCTCAACGCCGACTACATCATCATGAGCGGCGCCAACCGCTCCGAGGCGCTGATCACCCCCGACTCCATCGACATGCTCAAGGGGGACGGCGGCCGGCGCAAGCTCATCTACCTCGACCCGCGCTTCACCAAGACCGCGGCCAAGGCCGATGAATGGTATCCGATCAAGCCCGGCACCGACATGGCCTTCATCCTGGCGATGATCAACGTCATCGTCAACGAGGGCTTGCATGCCCGGGATTTCATCAAGACCCAGACCGTCGGCTTCGACCAGCTTATCCCCCACATCGCTCCCTACACCCCCGAATGGGCGTCGGCCGAGTGCGACATCCCGGCCGCCGACATCCGCCGCATTGCCCGCGAGTTTGCCGCGGCCGCTCCCAAGGCGGTCTACTACCAGGGGCGGCGCTCCTCCTTCTTCGCCAACGACACCCAGATGCGCCGCGCCATGGCGATCCTCAATGCCGTCATCGGCAACTGGGACGTCAAGGGGGGTCTGGTCCCCAACAGCAGCATCAAGCTGACAGCGCATGAATACATCGCCCCCTGGTATGACGATGTCCCGATGCGCCTCGAAGACGGAGCCGTCGCCTATCTCGCCGAGAAGGACGGTTCCTGGCCTCTCTTCCGCGACCGGGTTCTCGAAGGGAAGCCCTACCCGGTGAAGGGGATGATGATCTACAAGCAGAACGTGGTCTCGTCGGTTCCCAACCGGGCCAAGACCCTGAAGATGATGGACCAGATGGACTTCATCTGCACCATCGACATCACCATGAGCGACACCGCCTGGCTCTCCGACGTGGTTCTCCCCGAGGCCACCTACCTCGAGCGCCAGGACCCCCTCGAGGGTCTCGGCGGGCTGGTGCCGGTCGTCGCTTTCCGGCAGCCGTGCATCGAGGCGATGTTCGAGAGCAAACCGAACCTGTGGATCATGCAGCAGATCGCCAAACGCCTCGGCGACGAAGTCTACGAGCAGTTCGACTTCACCATCGACGAGCACATCCATCACCAGGTGAAGAACAACCCCAAAATCCTCGAAGATCTCAAGAGCAAGGGGGTCTATCTCGAATCGGAGGAGCCGGTCTACGGCAAGACCTTCGGCAAGAAGCTCAAGACCAAGAGCGGCAAGATCGAGATCTACTCGGAGAAGTACGCCGAAAAGGGTCTCGACCCTCTGCCGGTCTATCAGTCGCCGACGGCGGTTCCCGGCGGCAAATACCGCCTGGTGGTCGGTCGCCACGCCTACTTCACCCACGGCACCACCGCCAACGTCTCGTACCTGCACGACATCATGCCGACCAACACCCTGTGGCTCAACCCGGTGGAGGCCCAGCGCCTCGGCCTGAAAAACGGCCAGATGGTGCGGGTGAAGAGTTCCGTCGGCGAGGAGCAGCTGGCCCTCGAAGTCACGCAGAAGATCCGCCCCGACACGGTCTACATGGCCCATGGCTTCGGGGTCATTTCCAAGGGGCTGACCAACATCTACGGCAAGGGGGGTTGCGACGCGGCCCTGATCGAGGAGAACACCTGCCCGATTTCCGGCAACGTGGCGATGCACGAGACCTTCGTCGAAATCTTTCCGGCCTGACCCGGTTTAAGCACAAGGAGTCGTGAACATGAAAAACAAAAGATTCGCCATCGTGCTCGATACTCGCAAGTGTATCGACTGCAAGGCCTGCACGGTGGCCTGCAAGGCGGAAAACAACGTCCCCCTGGGGCGCGACAACTACCGTAACTGGGTCGACCAGGGAGAGGTCCGGGGGACCTACCCCCACCTGGGGCAGACCTTCACTCCCGGGCAGTGCATGCACTGCGCGAACGCCCCCTGCGACCATGTCTGTCCGACGGGTGCCACCGGCGTCAACGCCGACGGCATCGTCACCGTCGAAGAGAAGAAGTGCATCGGCTGCAAATACTGCATGACCGCCTGCCCCTACAATGCCCGTTACTACAACGAGGAAATCGAGGCCGTCGACAAGTGCACCTTCTGCGCCCACCGGGTCTACCAGGGGCGTCTGCCGGCCTGCGTCGAAACCTGCCCGACCAAGGTCCGGGTCTTCGGCGACCTCAACGATACCTGCAGTGAAGTCTCGCTGCTTGTCGCCAAATATCCCCACCGGGTCGTCAAGCCGGAGATGGGGACCAAACCGTACCTTTACTACATCATTTAAGGAGAACGTCATGACCGCTATTGCCAAACGTCCAGGCGAGCTGTTGTGGTTCGCCCTCCTCGGTGCGGGAGTCCTCATCGGGGCTGTCTCCGCCGTGACCGTGCTGATCAAGGGGCACGCCCACGTCTACAACGTGACCAGGGAAATCCCCTGGGGGATTCTCATTGCGACCTACGTCTTTTTCGTCGTTTCGAGCACCGGCCTCTGCCTGGTCTCGAGCCTCGGTCACGTTTTCGGCATCGAGAAGTTCGAACTCATCGGCCGCCGCGCCATCATCCTGGCGATCATCACCCTGATCACCGGCTTCGGCGCCATCGGAATGGAACTCAATCATCCGATCCGGATGGGAATCTACACCATTCTCAGCCCCAATTTCGCCTCCCCGATCTGGTGGATGGGAACGCTCTACGGGCTTTACCTCGCTCTTTTGTGCGGCGAGTTCTATTTTCTGATGAAGGGCCATCACAAGGGTGCCTTCGCCCTGGGGATGATCGGCTTCATCGCCGCCATCTCCGCCCACTCCAACCTCGGCGCCGTCTTCGGCCTTCTGGAGGCCCGTCCCTACTGGCACGGATCCTTCCTGCCGATCTACTTCATTCTTTCGGCCCTCGTTTCCGGGGGGGCGCTGGTCGCCCTGTTCGTCTATTTCAATCACAAATTCCGCGGCATCGACCTGCCTGATCACTATCAGGAATTCATGGTCTCCCTCGGCAAACTCCAGGCCCTCTTCCTGACGATCCTGATCTTCTTCGTCATCTGGAAAATCATCCCCGGCCTCTACGGCCAGCCTCCCGGAAAATATGAAGCGACCATGGCCACCCTCACCGGTCCCCTGGCCTTCAACTTCTGGTTCTTCGAAGTGCTGATCGGGCTGTTGATCCCCGTCACCATCCTCCTCAACCGCGCCACCCGCACCCCCTTCGGGGTCATGGTCGCCGGCCTGCTGTCGACGGCGGGGATCTTTTTCATGCGCTACGACCTGGTGATCGCCGGGCAGCTGGTGCCGATGCGCGAAGGTGTCGACGGGCTCGTCAACGGCCTCCTCACCTACACCCCCTCGATCACCGAGCTGGGTATCGTTATCGGCGCCATGGCCTTCTGCCTCCTTCTCTACTCGATCGCCGAGAAGTTCCTGTATCTCGGAGAGCAGAAGCATTAGATTTAGCAATATGATATGCAGCAACAGGGGCCCTTCATCCCCTGCCTCCTTGGGCCGGCCTTTGCGCCGGCCCTTTTTTTAGTAAAAAACCTTTTCGACGACCCTTTCAACGCAGAGGCGCTAAGACGCCGAGATGGAGAGGATGGCAAAGAAAAGATCGCTTTCATTCTCGCCGGCATATCTCCGACTCTCCTGTCTCTGCGCCTCTGCGTTAAAATCTTTAGATTGTTATGTTTCCATTTTTCACGGAGGGAACGACCTCTGGGACAAGTTACATCAAAGCCAGGCAAGACATATTGAAATCGGAATATTTCTCTTGCACCGACCTTGACCCGCGACTATACTGTCCCCGTTATGCAAATTCCGCACATCGACACCTCCCCGCCGGGGGAACCGCTGCAGGACGTCACCGGGGTCATTCTCGCCGGGGGGCGCAGCTCGCGCATGGGACGGGACAAGGCGCTCCTCGAGGTCGACGGCGTCCCCCTCTTCGAACGGGTGCTTTCGGTCATGGCCCCCCTCTTCTCCCGTCTGCTCATCGCCGGCGAGCGCCCCGACCTCGCCCGTCCCGACGTCCCTTTCGTCCCGGACATCTACCCCGGCAGCGCCCTGGGGGGACTCCATGCCGGACTGACCGCTGCCGAAACCCCCTGGATTTTCGTCGCCGCCTGCGACATGCCCTATCCCGCCCCCGCCCTGATCCGGCAGATCCTCGCTTGCCGCCAGGGCTACGACGTCGTTGTCCCCCGCACGGCCACCGGTCTCGAACCCCTCTTCGCTCTCTACGGCAAGGGGTGCCTGGCGCCGATGGAGGCGATGCTCTCGGAAGGTCGCTGCCGGATCTACGACTTCTACGACGAGGTCAAAGTCCGCGTTCTGACGGCCGAAGAACTCCCTCCCGGGGCCGATCGAGCCTTCGTCAACATCAACACCCCGACCGACTACGGCCGGGCCACGGAGCGCAAGCCATGAGACCTCCCGTCGTTTCGGTGGTGGCCAAGAGCGGCACCGGCAAGACCACCCTCCTCGAAAAACTGATCGCCGAACTCACCGCCCGCGGCTACCGGGTCGGCGCCCTCAAGCACGACGCCCACCGCTTCGAGATCGACCACGAAGGGAAGGATTCCTGGCGCTTGACGAAGGCCGGGGCCGCAACCACCGTCGTGACCTCGCCGCAGAAGAGCGCCATGGTCCGCATTCACACCGAGGACGTCGAGCCGACTCTCGAGGAGACCATCGACCGCTACTTTACCGACGTCGATATCCTCCTCACCGAAGGTTTCAAGAAGAGCCCCCTGCCGAAGATCGAGGTTCACCGCCGGGAGGCGCGCAAAGACCTCCTCTGCCGCGGCGAACTTCACGACCCGGCGTTGCTGGCCGTCGCCTCAGACGAGCCCCTCGACCTCGACGTGCCCCTCTTCGACATTAACGACGCCGCCGGCCTCTGCGACCTCATCGAGGAGCGCTTTCTGCGGTGAACGGCCTCCAGGTCCGCTCCAAGATCTGGCTCGAGGCCGAGGGGGAGCCGATCCTCGGCGAGGGACGCGAACGTCTGCTGCGCCTCATCGACGAGTGCGGCTCCATCAGCGGCGCCGCCCGGCAGATGGGGATCAGCTACCGCAAAGCCTGGAGCTTCATTGAGAACATGGAGAAGCGGGTGCGCTTTCCCCTGGTCCATCGCCGCAAGGGGGGCGCCCGCGGGGGGACCACCACCCTGACCGCCGAGACCCTGCTCCTCCTCGAGAAGTTCGACGCCCTCAACCGCGGTGTGCAGGAATACGTCGATGCCCGTTTCGCCGCCGACTTTCTCCCTGCGAATCCCGGCGAAGGGCCGGAGGTCGACAAATAGGGAAAAGATTTTTTTGCCACCAAGACACCAAGGCACCAGGGAGAAGCACCTCAACAAAGCTTTTTGGGGCGTTGAAAAGGAGTCACTTGCAATGTTGACCTACAAGGAAGCCGTCGCGCTGATCCTGCGCACGGTCGCCCCCCTCTCAGGGGAAGACGTTTCCCTGGGGCAGGCTCTCGGCCGGGTCCTCTCCGAACCGGTGACGGCCCGCTGGGACCTGCCGCCGGCGGACAATTCGGCCATGGACGGCTACGCCTTCCCCTTTGCCGGCCAGGAGGCCGGATGCGAGCTGCGCGTCGCCGGTTTCGTCCCGGCCGGAGCCAGCCACGAAACGCTCCTGGCGCCCGGGGAGGCGATCAAGATCATGACCGGAGCCCCCCTGCCGCCGGGGTGCGACACCGTCGTCCCCATTGAGGATGTCAAGGCGAGCGGAGCAACCATCCGCCTCGAGGCCACCCCGAAGGCGGGGCAGCACGTCCGCCGCCGGGGCGAGGAACTGCGGGCCGGCGAGACCGTCCTCCCGGCCGGAACGTCCCTCCATTCGGGGGAGATGGGGATCCTGGCGGCCGCCGGAGCGCAGCGGGTCCGGACGGTCCGCACTCCGCGGGTCGCCCTCCTCTCCACCGGCGATGAACTGGTGGAACTCGGCCAGACCCCGGGACCGGGACAGATCGTCAACTCGAACTACCACCTGCTGGCGGCGCGTCTGACCGAGGAAGGGTGCATGGTGATCCCCCTCGGCATCGCCCGCGACGAGCGCGGCGACCTCGGCGCTCGCATCGCCCGTGGGCTGGAGGCCGACGTGCTCATCACCACCGGCGGCGTCTCCGTCGGCGACCGCGACCATGTCCAGGAGACCCTGCTGGCCCAGGGCTTCGAGCTCGGCTTCTGGAAGGTCGCCATCAAACCGGGCAAGCCGGTCCTCTTCGGCCGCTGCGGCTCGACTCTGATCTTCGGCCTCCCCGGCAACCCCGCGGCCTCGGCGGCAACCTTCGAACTCTTCGCCCGCCCGGCCCTGCGCCGCCTCGCCGGGCACGGCGACCCCCTGCAGCCGCGCCTGGCCGTGACCCTCACGACGGCCGTCAGCGGCGGCGAGAAGCGGCAACGCTTCCTCTGGGGTACCCTCGTCGAGCGCGACGGTCGCTATCTCTTCACCCCTTCGGGGCGCCAGGGATCGGGGCAGAACCGCAGCATCCAGGGTTCGCAGGCCTTGCTGCCGGTACCCGGGGGGAGTGCGGAAATTTCCGCCGGCAGCGAGGTCGAGGTCCTCCTGCTGCGCCTCCCCCCCGGCGCCGCCCTCCCCGCATGACGTATACGCATATTGAGATTTTTCAGGAAAAAGCGTAGCATGGACCCTCAAAACCCCATTCAGGAGAAAAGCTCATGTTCGGACTTGGCACCCAGGAATTGATCATCATCCTCGTTCTGGTACTCATCATCTTCGGCGCCGGCAAGCTCCCCCAGATCGGCGGCGCCCTCGGCAAGGGGCTGCGCAATTTCAAAGAAGGGGTCAAGGACGCCGATGAGACCACGGAAGAGGCCAAAAAACTCGACGACGACAAGAAGAAGGACGCCTGACCCGGCGCGATTTCCCTCAGGGTAAAAACAAAAAGGAGGCCCCGGAACTGCGCGTTCCTGGGCCTCCTTCTATTTAACTGGACAACAACCAGAACAAAAGCTTCAACGCGGAGTCGCGGAGAAGGAGAGAATCGGAGAGAAAAGCAGGGGCCTTTCCGAGATCCCTTTAAACCCTGGGCAACAGGTCAAAAGAGGATTGGAGCGAAGGGGCCGGTCAGAAAAAACAAAACGGCGGGATGGCCCTGACCAGGCCATCCCGCCGTTTGTCATGCTGTCGGAAAAAGGATCTACTGCTGGGGAACGATGGTGATCTCCACCCGGCGATTGAGCTGGCGCCCCGACTCGGTGTCGTTGCTGGCGATCGGACGGCTCTCGCCGTAGCCGATCACGCTCAGGCGCCCGGGATTGACTCCCTGGCCGGCGAGGGCGTTTTTCACCACCTGGGCGCGACGCTCGGAGAGCTGCTGGTTGTAGGCCTCGGTCCCCTTGCTGTCGGTGTGACCGGCGATGGTGATATTGGTCTGGGGGTACTGGACCAGGACCTGGGCGACCCGTGAGATCTCGTCGTAGGCACCGGCCTTGAGGCTTGAGGAATCGAAGTCGAAGAGCATGTCGGCTTTGAAGGTGACGGCAAGCACGTCGGCATTGCGCTGGATGTTGGCCGCCTCGACACCGGCGAGCTGCTGGCGCATCGCCGCTTCCTGATTGTCCATGTAACGGCCGATGGAGCCGCCGGCGAGCCCGCCGACGACGGCGCCGATTCCGGCACCGAGGAGGGTCGCCTTGGTATCGCCGCCGATTGCCTGGCCGAGTCCGGCTCCCGCCGCGGCGCCGACTCCGGTGCCGATCAGGGCCCCTTTCTGGGTCTTGTTCTGCGGCGCGGCACACCCGGAAAGAATCAACGAAACGCAAAGGACCGCCATAAGAAATTTTTTCATGTTCATTTCTCCCTTGGAAAATTTGGACCGGCATCCCCGTATCTTGCCGGCCATATGGTGAAACATTAGCACCCTGAAGCGATAAATACAACTGCCGTCGCCGCCCCTTAATACTTGAATCTCACTCCAATCCCATGCTAGTTTGCACAGTTATAAATTGCCGACACCAAAAAAATGGAGAGCCTGAAATGAAAATAACCCGACCCGAAGTGGAGCATGTGGCACGCCTGGCGCGCCTGGCCCTCGACGACGGCGAATTCGACGCCCTCACCGGGGAGATGGACGCCATCCTCGGCTATGTGGCAAAGCTTGAAGAACTCGACACCGACGGCATCGTCCCCACCTCCCACGCCGTGCCGATGGAGAACGCCTTCCGCGACGATTTGGTGAAACCGTCCATCGGCACCGGGACGGCGCTGCGAAACGCTCCGGAGGCCGCCGACGGCTGTTTCCGGGTTCCCAGGGTCATCGAGTGACCGCTTCTTGCCATAGAATTGATTGCGTATTTGTTTTTTTGGAGACACCATGAATTATACGGATATGACCATCCACGAACTGCACGACCGGCTGCGCGCCGGCGAGGTGACCTCCGTCGAGCTGACCCGAGCCCATCTTGAGCGGATCGAGGCGACCGACGGGGCGATCAACGCCTACATCACCGTCTGTCCGGACGAGGCGCTGGCCGCGGCGGCGGCCGCCGACGCCCGCATCGCCGAAGGGCGCGCCGATCTCCTCACCGGCATCCCCATCGCCCTCAAGGACATCTTTCTCACTGAGGGGGTACGCACCACCTGCGCCTCGAAGATTCTCGACAACTTCGTCGCCCCCTACGACGGCACCGCCGTCGCCCGACTCAAGGAACGGGGGGCGGTGATCCTCGGCAAGCTCAACATGGACGAGTTCGCCATGGGGAGCTCCAACGAGAACAGCGCCTTCGGGGCGGTGAAAAACCCCTGGAACCTGCGGACCGTTCCCGGCGGCTCCTCCGGCGGCAGCGCCGCGGCGGTCGCCGCCTCCCAGGCGGTGGCGACCCTCGGCACCGACACCGGCGGCTCGATCCGCCAGCCCGCCTCCCACTGCGGCGTCGTCGGCCTCAAGCCGACCTACGGCCGGGTCTCCCGCTACGGAGTCATCGCCTACGCCTCCTCCCTCGATCAGGTCGGCCCTCTGACCCGCGACGTCGAAGACTGCGCCATCATGCTCCAGGCCGTCGCCGGCTTCGACGGCGCCGACTCGACCTCCGTCGACGTTCCGGTCCCCGACTACCGCGCCACCCTCAGGGACGGCATCGCCGGACTCAAGATCGGCCTGCCGAAGGAATACTTCATCGAAGGGCTCGACCCGGAGGTGAAGAAGGCGGTTGAAACCGCCATCGCCGTCTGCCGAAATCTCGGCGCCGAGGTCGTCGAGGTGTCCCTGCCGCACACCGATTACGCCCTCGCCTGCTACTACCTGGTCGCCACCGCCGAGGCTTCGAGCAACCTCGCCCGCTACGACGGGGTGCGCTACGGGGTGCGCAGCGAAGAGAACAAGGGGCTCATCGACATGTACAGCCGCAGCCGCGCCGAAGGCTTCGGAGCCGAGGTCAAGCGCCGCATCATGCTCGGCACCTACGCCCTCTCCTCCGGCTACTACGACGCCTACTACCTCAAGGCGCAGAAGGTACGGACCCTGATCCGCCGGGACTTCCTCGACGCCTTCGCCCAGGTCGATCTGCTCCTGACCCCGGTGGCGCCGACGGCGGCTTTCCCCATCGGCGAGAAGACGGCCGACCCGTTGCAGATGTACCTCTCGGACATCTTCACCATTCCCGTCAACCTCGCCGGGACCTGCGCCCTCTCCCTCCCCTGCGGATTCACCGCCGAAGGGCTCCCCATCGGCCTGCAGCTGATCGGCAAACCCTTCGACGAGGCGACGCTGCTGCAGGCAGGCTACGCCTTCGAGCAGGCGACGGAGTGGCACAAGGCGAAGGCGAAAATCTAAAAAGCAGAATATAGAACACAGAATGTAGAATACAGAAGTAAAACATTTCGACCTTCAGGACTTACATTCTGTATTCTAAATTCTACATTCTGCGCGATAAAACCTAGAACACGGAAAACAGAACACAGAATATAGAAGTAAACATTCCGACCTTCATGGGTTGCATTCTATTTTCTGTATTCTATATTCTAAATTCTGTATTCCACATATTCTGCCTCACAAGGACTCTACCATGTCATCAAAATACGAAGTCGTCATCGGCCTGGAAGTCCACGTCCAGCTCACCACCGCGACCAAGATCTTCTGCGGCTGCTCCACGGCCTTCGGCGCTCCCCCCAACTCCCAGACCTGCCCGGTCTGCCTGGGGATGCCTGGCGCCCTGCCGGTCCTCAACCGCAAGGTCGTCGAATACGCCATCCACGCCGGCCTGGCGACCAACTGCGCCATCACCGAGCGGTCGATCTTCGCCCGCAAGAACTACTTCTATCCCGATCTCCCCAAGGGGTACCAGATCAGCCAGTTCGAGCTCCCCATCTGCCAGCACGGCTGGCTCGACATCGTCACCGGGGAGGGGGAAAAACGCATCGGCATCACCCGCATCCACATGGAAGAGGATGCCGGCAAACTCCTCCACGGCGAAGGGATGGAGAACGCCTCCCTCGTCGACCTCAACCGCGCCTGCACGCCGCTCCTCGAAATCGTCTCCGAGCCGGACATGCGCTCTTCCGACGAGGCGATCGCCTATCTGAAGAAGCTTCACCAGATCGTCATGTACCTGGGGATCTGCGACGGCAACCTCGAAGAGGGGTCCTTCCGCTGCGACGCCAACGTCTCCATCCGCCCCTGGGGGCAGAAGGAACTGGGGACCCGCGCCGAGCTCAAGAACATCAACTCCTTCCGTTTCATCAAGCAGGCCATCGACTACGAGGTCGAGCGCCAGGCCGAAATCCTCGATGACGGCGGCAAGGTGGTGCAGGAAACCCGCCTCTTCGACGCCGCCACCGGCGTCTCCCGCTCCATGCGCGGCAAGGAGGAGGCCCACGACTACCGCTACTTCCCCGACCCCGACCTGGTTCCGGTGGTCGTCTCGGGAGCCTGGATCGCCGAGGTGCGCGCCGCCCTCCCCGAACTCCCCGGGGCCCGCATCGAGCGCTTCGTCCAGGACTACGGCATCCCCCTCTACGACGCCGAGGTGCTCAGCGCCGAGCGCGGACTCGGGGACTACTACGACGCCTGCGTCAGACTCCACGGCAACGGCAAGGCCTGCTCCAACTGGGTCATGGGCGAGGTGATCCGCGCCCTCAACGCCGACGGCATCGCCATCGAGGCCGCGCCGGTGACTCCGGCGATGCTCGCCGGGATGCTCTCGCGCATCGACGACGGCACCATCTCCGGCAAAATCGCCAAGACCGTCTTCGACGCCATGTGGAAGAGCGGCAAGGAGGCCGACGTCCTCATCGAGGAGCAGGGTCTCAAGCAGGTCACCGACAGCGGCGCCATCGAGACGATCATCGATACGATCATCGCCGCCAACATGGGGCAGGTCGAAGAGTACCGCGCCGGCAAGGAGAAGGTCTTCGGCTTCTTCGTCGGCCAGGTCATGAAGGCCAGCAAGGGGAAGGCCAATCCCGCCGCCGTCAACGAACTGCTGAAGAAGAAGCTGGCGGGGGAATAAAAGAGCGTAGCGCCCTTCCCACCGCAGACAGGAGCTCCCATGGAAGCAGAACGCCTGGCAGAACGGATCGACGATTATCTTAAGGCCCTGAAACAGCTTGAGAAAGCCGTTGCGCAGCCCAAGAACGAGTTCATCCGGGATTCGGTGATTCAACGCTTCGAGTTCACCCATGAGCTGGCCTGGAAGATGCTGAAACTCCAGCTTGAGGCGGAGGGGCTGATCGTCAGGACACCTCGCGAAACGCTGCAGGAGGCACTGCAGGCGGGCTTGATCGAGGACGGCAATCTCTGGAGCGACATGCAGAAAATGCGCAATCTCACCAGCCACACGTACCATGAGCAACTGGCTGAGGATGTCTACGCTTTTATCGTCGGCCAGGCGCTCCATCTCTTTCAGCTCCTGGCGGAAAGGAGCAGGACATGGCAAACAAACGATTGATTTTCGGCCTGGCCGAGCGCCACTATGACGAATTCGAGCGGATTTTTTCCCGCTATCCTCAGGTCGATCAAGTCCTGATTTTTGGTTCGCGGGCCAAGGGGACCGACAAGCCGGAATCCGACTTCGATCTCGCCGTCCTCGCGCCGACGATGAAAGACAGTGAGTTTTCCCGACTCTGGAACGAGATCGACGCACTCCCTCTGGTTTTCAAGGTGGATTTATTGCACTGGGATCGACTGACGCAGAACCGACTGAGGGAAAAGATTACTTCGGAGGGACGCCTCTTTTATCCCCGGCCGGCCAATTCAGCCGAATGATCACAAGACCGTCGAATGCCGACCCTCACCCGTCACCGATTCCCGTCACCCGTCACTGTTTTCCCGTAACCCGCCGGAGCTAACCATGTCCATCAAACCGATCCTGTACGAAAACAACGTCCTGAAAATGATCGACCAGCGCCTCCTCCCCGTGGAGGAGCTCTGGCTCGAATATACCGACTACCGCGCCGTCGCCGAGGCGATCAAGACCATGGTGGTGCGGGGCGCCCCGGCCATCGGCGTTGCGGCGGCCTTCGGTGCCGCCTTCGGCGCCCGGGAAATCGTCGCTGAAAGTTATGAAGCCTTCTCCGTCGAATTCGAAAAGGTCTGCGCCGTTCTCGGAGCCACCCGGCCGACGGCGGTCAATCTCTTCTGGGCCCTCGACCGCATGAAGCGCTGCGCCGACGCCCACCGCACCCTCTCCCTGGCCGGACTCAAAGCGCGCCTCATCGGCGAGGCGATGGAAATCGCTGCCGAGGACCTGCGTCTCAACCGCACCCTGGGGAAAAACGGCGCCGAGCTCATCCCCGACAACGCCCGGGTCCTCACCCACTGCAACGCCGGGGCGCTGGCCACGGGCGGTTACGGCACTGCTCTCGGAGTGATCCGCGCCGCCGTGGAAGCCGGGAAGAAGGTCGCCGTCATCGCCGACGAGACCCGACCCTGGCTGCAGGGTGCGCGCCTCACCGCCTGGGAGCTGCAGCGGGACAACATCCCGGTGACGCTCATCTGCGACAACATGGCCGGTCACCTCATGAGCAAGGGGGAGATCGACTGCGTCATCGTCGGCGCCGACCGCATCGCCGCCAACGGCGACACCGCCAACAAGATCGGCACCTACACCGTGGCGGTCCTCGCCAGGGAGCATGGCCTCCCCTTCTACGTCGCCGCGCCGATCTCGACGATCGACCTGGCCATCCCCGACGGCAGCCACATCCCCATCGAGGAGCGGGACCGCCGGGAAGTCACCCACAGCGGCGAGCGGCAGCTGGCCCCCGAAGGGGTGGCGGTGCGCAACCCGGCCTTCGACGTCACCCCGGCCCGTCTGATTACCGCCATCATCACCGAGCGCGGCGTCGCCCGCGGCAACTACGGTGTCGAACTCAAGAAACTGGCGACCAAGGACAAGTGAGCCTATGACCCACGGGACTCGCACCGCAGAGCTGCTCGACGCCTGCCGGACCAGGGACGAAAAGACCCTTTGCCGCCTCGCCGGAGAATTCGGTTTTGCCGAAAAGAGCAAGACCGCAGCGAACCTGATGCTGATCGCCGAACGCCCGGCCCTGGCGGCGCTCCTGATCGAGATCGCCGACGACGCCCTGAAGACCGCCGATCCCGACCAGGCCCTCAACTCCCTGGAGCGCCTTCTCGCCACCGCCGACGAAGAGGAGCTGCGAACGGTTCTTGAAGCGCCCCGGAAGCGGGGACGGCTGCTCACCGTCCTCGGAGCCTCCCTCTTTCTCACCGGCATCCTCTGCCGCCGCCCGGTCTTCTTTCACGACCTCTTTCCTGGCGGCGAGTTCGACAGGCGCAAAGACGAAGTGATCATGCTCGGCGAACTGCGCCAGAGCATTCCCGATGGCGCCACCTTTGCCGAACTGCAGAAGGGGGTGCGCCTCTACAAGAGTCGGGAAATCCTCCGTATCGGCAGCCGCGACCTCTGCGTCCTCGCCGACCTGGTGGAGGTCACCGCCGAACTCTCGGCCCTGGCCGCCGCCACCCTTCAGCGCGCCTACGAGATCAGCGATCTGCAGCTGCGGCGCGAATACGGTGCTCCCCGCCTCTCGGGCGCCGACGGCACTCTCGGCGACGAGCCCGAATTCACCATCTTCGGCATGGGGAAGTTCGGCGGCCGCGAACTCAATTTTTCCTCCGATATCGATCTGATCTACTTCTACTCTTCGGAGAAGGGTGTGACGGAAGGGATTCCCGACCCCGTCCGCGGGCGGAAGAACGCCATCCATATCCACCAGTACTTCTGCAAGCTCGGCGAGATGATCACCAAGGCCATCGGTCAGATCACCGAAGACGGCTTCGTCTTCCGCGTCGACCTGCGGCTGCGCCCCGAGGGGAACAGCGGCGACATGGCCAACTCCCTGCGCAGCGGCGAGGTCTACTACGAGAGCTGGGGACAGAGCTGGGAGCGGGCGGCGATGATCAAGGCCCGCCCCGTCGCCGGCTCGATCCCCCTCGGGGAGAGGCTTTTGAAGAACCTCGAACCCTTCGTCTACCGCAAGTTCCTCGACTACGCCATGGTCGAGGACATCAAGGTGATGAAACAGAAGATCGACCGCAGCCTGACCCGCGACCGCGAGGGGGAGCTCAATCTCAAACTCGGCCGCGGCGGGATCCGTGAAATCGAGTTCTTCATCCAGGCGCTGCAGCTGATCTACGCCGGCAAGAATCCGCGACTGCGGGTGAAGAACTCCCTGAAGGCCCTCGACGCCCTCCTTTCCGAGGGACACATCAAGACCGAGGACCACAGCACGCTGCGCGACGCCTACATCTTTTTGCGCACCGTCGAACACCGCATCCAGGTGGTCCAGGAGCGACAGACCCACAACCTCCCCACCCACCCCGGGGAGCTCAGGGCCCTGGCCCGGCGGTCGGGATTTACCGAGGCCCCTCTCTTCCACAAGGCGCTGCAGAACCACCGGGACAAGGTCGAGGCGATCTACCGCGACCTCTTCTATACCGCCGAGGAGGAGATCCGCGAAGAGGTCCGTCCGGAGATCTCCTTTCTTTTCGATCCGGCGGCAAATTCCGACCTGGTCAAGGACATCCTTGAGGAAAAGGGGTTCAAGGATCCCGAAGGCGCCTTCGAGAGCCTTCAGGTGCTGCGCGACGGCCCCCCCCACGCCCGCCTCACCGAAAAAGCCCGGCGCCATCTGGAGCGCATCGCCCCCCTCCTCCTGCAGGAGGTCGTCGATTCCCCCGAGCCGGACATGGCGCTGCGCAACCTCGAACGTTTTCTCGGCGTGCTGCGGGCCCGGGCGACCTTCTACGCCCTCCTCGCCGAAAACCGCGAAATCATCAAGCTTCTCATCACCCTCTTCGGCACCAGCCAGTTTCTCTCAAGAATCTTCATCCAGCACCCGGAGATCCTCGACGCCCTGGTGTCCCGCTCCTACGCCGTGGCTTACAAGGAGAAAGAGACGCTGGAAAGGGAGCTGCGCGCCTACCTGGGGGAGGCGGCCGACTACGAGGAAAAACTCGACGTGCTGCGACGCTTCCGCAACGAGGAGTTTCTTCGCATCGCCCTCAACGACATCCACGGCCACACCCCCCAGGGGGCGGGGACGGCCCAGCTCTCCTGTGTGGCTGACGTCTGCCTGCAACTGGCGGTGGAGATCGCCCGGGACGAGCTCCTGCCGCGCTTCGGGCTCCCCTGTTGCCGGGATGAGGCGGGGGGAGAACACGAGGCCGCCTTCGCCATCGTCGGCATGGGAAAGCTGGGAGGGATGGAGCTCAACTACCATTCGGATCTCGACATCATCTTCATCTACGAAGGGGACGGCGAAACCCGCCCGGTCGCCGGGACCGATTCCGGACGATTCCGCGGCCAGAGCAATCAGGAGTATTTCTCTCGCCTGGCGCAGCGCATCATCTCGGTTCTCACCCTGGTCACCCGCGAGGGGACCGTCTACCAGATCGACACCCGGCTGCGCCCCTCGGGGAACCAGGGGCCGCTGGTGACGACCCTGTCCGCCTACGAGCGCTATCACGAGTCGTCGGCCCAGGCCTGGGAACGCCAGGCCCTGACCAAGGCGCGGGTGGTGACCGGCCCCGCGCCGCTGGCACGGCGCATCGAGACACTGACGCAAAAAATCGTCTACGAGCGCCCCGTCCCCGACAATCTCCGGGAGGAGATCTTCCGCCTGCGGGCCCGGATGGAGAACGAAATCGCCCGCGAAGGAGGCGACCACTTCAACATCAAGACCGGTCGCGGCGGCATGGTCGACGTGGAATTTCTCGCCCAGTTCCTGCAACTCAAGTACGGCGGCGACCGCCCGGCGCTGCGGCAGGCCAACACCCTGCACACACTGCAGGCCCTGGAGGAGGAGGGTCTCCTCTCCCCGGCCGACCACACCGTACTGGTCGTCGGATACAAGTTTCTGCGCCGGCTGGAAAACCGCCTGCGCCTGGTGCATGACCAGTCGATCAACGACCTCTCGGGAGACCGGGGCTACCTGGTCAAGCTGGCCAAGCGCCTCGGCTATCCCGATCGCCCGCGCCGCCCCGACGAGGTCCTGATGGAAGACTACCGCCGGGTGACGGAGAAGATCCGCGCCGTCTTCGACCGCTTTCTCGGGCCGCAAGGGGTCGAAGCACCCCTTTCGGAGGGGAAGCGGACCGACCTCTGAGCCAGGGGTTTCCCTTCCGGCCGGGACAAGGACCGGTTCCACCCCTCCAGTTGGCCTGCTCCGCCGGACCGAACAAAAAAGGCCGCCCGAAGGCGGCCTTGTCAAAATTTCTCATCATGATACCGGTGGTTTAGAAGCGCATTTCCACGGCTACGCCGGTGGCAAAATCGGGGCTGGCGTCGTAGAGGCCGAGGGCGATAAAGGGAGCCAGGCGCAGCTGGTCGGCCAGCACCAGGTTGACCCCGAGGGTCAGGTCGAGGGTGTTGCTTCCCGTACCGATTTGCGCCTCCTCGCCGGCCAGCTCGATGTTGACGGCCAATCCGTCGACCAGAGGCATCCCGAAACCGAGGCCGTAGTTGATGTAGTTGCTGACGTCGAAATCCCCGCCCTGCACCGTATAGCCGAGCTCGCCGTAGAGGAGGCCAGGGCCGATGCGGCGCTCCAGGGGGAGATTGACGAAGAGGTCGAGGCCGTCGTTGGGATAGGGCGCGACATCGTCGGCTCCCAGGGCGGTGAGACCGAACTGAAGGGCGGCGTAGTCGTTGAGGGCCACCTTGCCGAAGAGGGTCAGACCCTCGAGACCTGATTCGTCCGGCGCAAAGGGCTCATTGGCGTCGTTGGCGGAGAATGCCAGATAGGCGCCGACTTCCAGATCCCTGGCCGCACCGAACCGCACCCCGAGGGGCGCCAGACGGATGTTGTCATACTCGAATCCGGCCACCTCCCGGTCGAACTCGACGGCCAGCCCGGCGTTGAGAGCCAGGGTCCCCGCGTCGAGGACCGAGGCCCGTTCGAGGCGAAGCGGGGTCAGGGCCGAGAGTTGCGACCGCGTCGAAGCCGAAGCCTTTGTCTGGACCGGAGCCGCCAGAGCCGGAGCTCCCCCGATCAACACCAGCATCAGAACCAGAATAATCCTTTTCATGCAGCACTCCTCCTCGATGTTTAAAACGCCTTCGTGGCCGAATTAAAACGACGCACGCGACAGGCGGGCGCCTCCTTGTTTTAAAAACCCCGGGAACGGCCTGCCCACCCTACTTGCGCAGGACCTTGACCACCGCCGAGAAGTCCTCCTCCCCCCGCCCGGCCTCGATCGCCTGGGCGTAGACCCTGCGCACCGCCTCGGCGCCCGGCAGATCGAGTCCGGCCCCCTTCTCCACCTCCCTGGCGAGCAGCAACCCCTCGTAGACGTATTTGAGAGCGAGATTGCGGGAAAAATCGCCGCGGGAAATGGCGCGCCCCTTGGCATTGAAGAGCGGCGAGGAGACGCCGCCGGACTCGAGGACCTCGAGGATCTTGTCCCCCTTGAAACCGAGTTTTTCACCGAGAACCAGCCCCTCGGCCAGCGCCTCCATCACCTCGGCCTGCACCAGGTTGACCACGAATTTCATCCGCGTGGCATCGCCGATCGGGCCGATGTGGATAATGTTGAGGGCGAAGTGGGAAAAGGCCTCCCGGCAGCGGCTGAGGAGCGCCGGATCGCCGCCGGAGAGAATGGTCAGCAGGCCGTTGGCGGCGTGCTCCTTGGTCCCCCAGACCGGCGCCTCGAGGAAGAGCACCCGGCGGCGCACGGCTTCTTCGGCCAGCTCCAGAGTCGCCTCCAGGGAATGGGTTCCCATGTCGACCAGGATCGTCCCGGGGGTCAGCCCCTCGAGAATCCCCAGGGGTCCGTCGAGAGCCGCGGCCAGCGCCTCCTTCTCGGGGAGAATCACGATCACCATGTCCCGTCCGCGGGCGGCTTCCATGGGGCTTGAGGCCGCTGTGGCGCCGGCCCGAACCAGCTCGTTGACCTCGGTGGCCTGCCGGTCGAAAACCGTCAGCCGATAGTGCGCCTTGAGCAGATTGGATGCCATGTGCTTGCCGACCGTCCCCAGTCCGACAAAACCGATTTCCCTGATCATTGCCTGCCTCCCATCTGAATATGAATACCTGAAAATTTCCTCATTCTATCTTGCCCCTCCGGGAATGACAAGCGCTTATCGGCCGGGAAATTCTCCCCCTGCACCCTCTTTGGCCAGCAGGCCGGCGATGCTCCGGTCCTTTTCTTTCCAGATCTCTTCGATCCAGGCCTGGAAGTTCCGGCGATACTCGCCGTCGACGCCGTAATCGCCGCCGCGCAGGTGGGGCGGTATTTCCAGGACGCGGGATGCCGCCCGGACCGGGTGCCGGTGCCCGCAGAGAAAATCCCAGAAGCTCGGCACTCCGGCAGGATAGACGATGGTCAGATCGAGGACGGCATGGAGATCCTCGCCGAGGGCGTTGACGACCAGAGCGACCCCTCCGAAACGCGGCCGGAGAAGGTGCCGGTAGGGCGATTCCTGACGCGCATGCTTTTCCGGAGTCAGGCGCGTCCCTTCGAGAAAATTGACGATGGTCACCGGCCTTTTCCGGAAGCGCTCGCAGGCCCGGCGGGCGTTGAGCAGATCCCGGCCGCGCAAATGGGGATGGCGCTCGAGGAATTCCCGGGAATAGCGGTGCATGATGGGGAAATCGAGGGCCCAGAAGGCAATGCCGAGGAGGGGGAGCCAGAGCATCTCTTTCTTGGTGAAGAAGCGGGGAAAGGGGATGTTGCGGGGGAGAAGATGCAACAGGACGATGATATCGACCCAGCTCTGGTGGTTGCAGACGACCAGGTAACGCCCCTGCGGAACCAGTTCGGGGAGAGGCTCAAGCTCCGGGTCGAGGGAGCGGAGGCGGCGCGTAAGCCACAGGGTTCCGCCGACCCAGCCGTCGGCCGCCGCGGCAAGGAGCCTGTCGACCCTTCCCCGCCAGGAGGGGCGATATGCCAGAAACTTGACCGGGATGAGGGCATAGAGGGGGAGGCACCAGAGCAGGGAATTTCCGATATGCAGCAGAAGGGCCGTCAGCCCGCGCAGGGTCCGCATCTCTCCCCCTCAGCGATCCAGGGCCAGGGCCCGGGCCAGCTGGCGCAGCAGGGCCGTTCCCGCCTCTTCGGCGCTGCGGCCGAAGGCGACGACGCCGTCCTCATGCCCGCCCATGGCGAAGACCGGACCGGCGGCGAAATCGGCGGTACCGAAGAGGCGCCGCACCTCGGCGGCCATCTCCGGCGTGCCGTAGGGAACGGCGGCGCTGGTCACCGGAATCCCGAGGGCTGCGGCATGGCGCCAGAGGGGGGGCGAATGGGCATGCATCACCACCCGCAGCTCGCCGTCGAGGTCGTAGAGGATGCCGTGGGTCAACGCTTCGGAGGAGGGGCGGACCGGTCCCGAAGCCTCCACCCGGTTGCGCCCGGCGTCGCAGCCGGAAACCACCGTATAGTGTTCCGGCCCGAGCTCGGGCAGGGAGCCGGTCTGGGTGCCGCTGATGACGAAGGGACGACGCCCTTCCGGAGCGTCCAGGGGGGGGAGGCGCCGGCTGAGGTTGCCGAAACCGAACCCGTCGTAGCGATGCGGGTCCTGGCCGATGAGCTGCAGCAGATAGAGGATCCGCCGCCAGGCGTTGAGTTCGCGCAGCCCCTCGGCGGCCAGAGGGGGGCCCGGCTCATATTCCAGTTGAAATTTTATGACCCCTTCGCGTTCAACCATCCTGGTATCCTGATCGGTTAATTTCATTCAATATTTCTGATGCCGTCGCAAAAAAGCTATTTTCACCACAGAGGCACAGAGATCACGGAGCAAACCATCATGTTATCAGGAGGTTACCTCTGTGTCCTCTGTGACTCTGTGGTCAGGCTTATATTGTTTTGCGACGCCATCAAACAGGACGCTAGTGCGCCTCCCGCCAGTTTTTGCCGACGCCGATTTCGACCCGCAGCGGTACGGACAGGGAGAGGGCCCCTTCCATCTCCTCCCGGACCAGGGCGGTCACCGGCTCCACTTCCTTCTCGGGGACATCGAAGACCAGTTCGTCGTGAACCTGAATGACCATCCTGGCGCCGAGCCCCTCCTTCGCCAGACGCCGGTGGATGGCGACCATGGCGACCTTGATGATGTCCGCCGCCGACCCCTGGATCGGATAGTTGATGGCGTTGCGTTCGGCGTAACTGCGGATCGAGCCGTTCTGGCTGTTGATCTCCGGCACCGCGCAGCGCCGTCCGAGGAGGGTGGTGACGTACTGCTTCTGCCGCGCCTCCTCCTTCTTGCTCTCCAGAAACCCCTTGATCCCGGGATAGCGGGCGAAATAATTGTCGATGAAGGTCTGCGCCTCGCGGGTGGGGATGCCGAGATCCTTGCCGAGGCTGAAGGCCCCCATGCCGTAGATGACCCCGAAGTTGATCGTCTTGGCCTGGCGGCGCATCTCGGGCGTGACCATCTCGGGGAAGACGCCGAAGACCTCGCTGGCGGTGCGGCTGTGGATGTCCTCCCCCTTGGCGAAACTCTCCTTGAGAACCGTCTCGTCGGCCATGTGCGCCAGGACCCGCAGCTCGATCTGGGAATAGTCGGCCGAGAGGAGGAGATTCCCTTCGGCGGGGATGAAGGCCTCGCGGATCCGCCCCCCCTCCTCGGTGCGGATCGGGATGTTCTGCAGGTTCGGGTCGCTGGAGGACAGGCGCCCCGTGGCGGTCACCGTCTGATTGAAGGAGGTGTGGATGCGCCCGGTCCCAGGGTGAATCAGCTTCGGGAGGGAATCGGTATAAGTGCTCTTGAGCTTGGAGAGGGAGCGGTAATCGAGGATCCGGGCGGCGATCGGCTGCTCCGCGGCCAGCGCAGTGAGGACGTCGACGTCCGTCGACCAGCCGGTCTTGGTCTTTCGGCCGCGGGCGAGATGGAGGCGCTCGAAGAGGACCTCGCCGAGCTGCTTGGGGGAACCGATATTGAAGGGGCCGCCGGCCAGCTCGAAAATCTCCTTTTCGAGATGGACGAGTTTTACCTGCAACTCCCCGGAGAGGGCGCCGAGGAATTCGGGGTCGATGCGCACCCCGGCCCATTCCATGTCGGCGAGAATCTCCATCAGCGGCATCTCCACCTCGTGGAAGAGCCTTTCCTGACCGGACTCGGCAAGCATCGGCTCGAGCTTTTCCGCAAGGCGCAGGGTGATGTCGGCGTCCTCGGCGGCGTAGACGATGGCCTTCTCGACCTCCACCTCCTCGAAGCCGATCTGTTTCCTGCCGCTGCCGGCGACCTCCTTGAAGCTGATGGTCTTGTAGCCGAGGAGGTCGGCGGCGAGATTGTCCATGCCGTGGCTCTTGGCGGCGGGCTGGGCAAGATAGGAGGCGACCATGGTGTCGAAGCGGAGGCCGGCGACAAAAATCCCCGCCCGGCGCAGCACCTGCAGGTCGTACTTGGCGTTCTGGGCGATCTTGGGGAGGGCGGGGTCTTCGAGCAGCGGCCGCAACCGCTCCAGGACCATCGCCTGATCGAGCTGCTCCGGGACCCCGAGATAGCGGTGGCCCAGGGGAATGTACCAGGCCTTGCCGGGAGTGACGGCAAAGGAGATCCCCACCAGGTCGGCGCGGGTCGGATCGAGGCTGGTCGTCTCGGTGTCGAAGGCGAAGCGGCGGGCCTGGCGCAGCTCTTCGAGCAAGGCGGAAAAGGTCTCTTCGTCGAGGACCCCGTGGTACTCCTCGCCGCTGGCCCTCTCGTCGCTGGAGAATTCCTGGATCAGCCGGTGAAATTCCATCTCCTTGAAAATCGCCGTCAGAGCCGTACGGTCCGGTTCCGAGAGGGCGAAGCCCTCGAAGTCGAGATCGAGGTCCATGTCGTCGACCAGGGTCACCAGTTTTTTCGACAACAGCGCCTGGTGGCCGAAGTCGCGCAGCTTCTCCTGCAGCTTCCCTTTGATCCGGTCGAGATTGGCGAGAACATTTTCCACGGTGCCGAATTCGCCGATCAGCTTGACCGCCGTCTTCTCGCCGATCCCGGGGACGCCGGGGACGTTGTCCGAGGCGTCTCCGGCCAGGGCCTGCACCTCCACCACCTTTTCGGGACCGCCGCCGAAGCGTTCGGCGACCTCCTGGAGACCGGAGAACTTGTCCTTCATGGTATCCAGGAGGCGGATCCGTTCGCTGACCACCTGCATCAGGTCCTTGTCGCCGGTGACGATGGTGACATCCACCCCCTCGGCCGCGTATTTCTTGGCCAGGGTGGCGATGATGTCGTCGGCCTCGAAGCCCTCCTCTTCGATGGCCGGCATGTTGAAGGCCCGCACCACCGCCTTGATCACCGGGATCTGCGGCACCAGGTCTTCGGGCATCTTCAGCCGGTTGGCCTTGTATTCGGGATAAATCTCCTTGCGGAAGGTCGGCCCCCTGGCGTCGAAGATCACCGCCAGATGATCGGGGCGCTCTTCGCGCACCACCTTCAGGAGCATGTTGACGAAACCGTAGACCGCGTTGGTGGCAAACCCCCTGGAGTTGGAGAGGTGGCGGATGGCGAAATAGGCCCGGTAGATGTAGGAAGAGCCGTCGATGAGATAGAGTCGCTGTCTGGTTTCGGTCATGGTCTCGCTTTTTTCGTCACGGAGGTTAAAAGGTCGAGGAAATTATTCCACAGGACGGGACAAATACCAAGGCAAGAAAACGCCTTTCGCACCTGATGCCGCCGCAAGGGGCGGGGCGGGGATTTCCCCGGTCCGAAGGAGGCCCTCTTTTCCCGGGATCGGGGCGGGGGAAAGAACGGTTGCGACTCCCCCTGGCGGCAAAAGCCCTTTTGCCCCTTGCAATTTGACCGGTTTGACCCTATCCTTTGTTCCATCTTTTCCCTTATTTACCGGCCTTGCCGGGTTTCCGCACGAGTTCTCGATGCTGTCGCTGATCCAGAAACATCTGACCCTCTTCCATCTCCTGCTGATCGCCCTCGTCGGGATCGCCGCCGGCCACCTGGGGGCAACGGTCCTCGGGGTCTATCTGCGCCCCCCGCCGTTGCAGCTGAAAGCTCCGCGACCGGAAACCCGGGCGGCCGTCCGTGCGACTCTCGGGGATTACAGCGCCATACTGCAACGCAACATCTTCGACTCCACATCCCCCGACCTCCAGCTCCCGGCGACCGAAGGCGCGATGGCAGGTCAGACCGAAACGGCCGGCTCCATCGCACCGCCGGCCGACCTCCTCCTCTTCGGCACGGTGACGGCAAGCGAAAATTCCCTGGCCCTGATCCAGGTCAACAAGGAAATCCAGATCTTTCACCTCGGCGACCAGCTCCCCGGCGGAGCACGGGTCAAGGAAATTCTCCGCAACCTGGTGCGCCTCGAAAACCCCGACGGCACCACCAGCGACCTTCCCCTCTACGAAGGGGAGGCGACCGGTACGACGCCGGGTTCGGGTCCGACGGTGACCCGTTCCGAGGGCGCCGCGACCGTCGGCATCCGCTCCGTCGGTGAAAACCGCTTCCAGATTTCCCGCCAGGAGATCGACAAGGCGCGGGGCAATCTCAACGAGCTCCTGAAGCAGGCGCGCATGGAACCGAACATCGTCGACGGCCGCACGGAGGGATTCGTGGTGCGCATGATCCAGCCCCGCTCCCTTCTGGCCAACCTCGGCATCCAGCTCGGCGACGTCGTCAACGAGGTCAACGGCGTCACTCTCGACGGCCCGGAAAAGGCGCTGCAGATTTTCCAGCAACTGCGGGAGGCCAACAATATCACCATCGGCCTCACCCGCGGGGGAACCCGGATGAACTATGAATATGAAGTCAACTAGGAGGATGCTCCAGGTGTCGATCAAAAAAACATCCCTGATCTGTCTTATTCCCGCCCTGCTTTCCGCGGCTTTTGTCACCGCAGCGATGGCCCAGCCTGCAGCCGCCACGGCCAAACCGGCGACGGCGCAGGAGGGGATCACCCTCGATTTCAAGGGGATCGAACTGGCCGACCTGATCCAGACCATCAGCGAGCTGACCGGCAGGAACTTCCTTTATGACGACTCGGTCAAGGGGAAGGTCACCATCATTTCCCCGAAAACCATGTCTCTCGATGAGGCCTACCAGCTCTTTCTCACCGTCCTCAGCGTCAAGGGGTACACCGTCGTCCCTTCCGGCAAGGTCAACAAGATCGTCGCCATCCGCGAGGCCAAGGAGAGCAACCTGCCGACGGTGACCGGGGACCGCCGGGGTCCCTCCGGGGAGCAGTTCGTCACCCGCCTCGTCCCCCTGCAGAACATCGACGCCACCCTCATGGCGACCACCGTTCTTGCCCCGCTGATCCCCAAGACCAGCAACATCGTCGCCTATCCCCCGTCCAACACCCTGATCATTACCGACAACGGCGCCAACATCGAGCGGCTGATGAAAATCATCACCGAGCTCGACGTCCCCAGTTCCCTCGACCTCATCGAGGTCTTCCCCCTCAAGTACGCCGGGGCCGACGAGGTGGCGGCAATCCTCAACCAGATCCTCACCCAGGCCGCCGCCAGTCCCCGCCGGGGCAGGGCCGCGGCCAACGTCCAGACCGCCGGGGGGAAGGAAGTCAGCAAGATCCTCCCCTACGCCCGCACCAACACCCTGGTGGTGATGGCGACGCCGGAGGATCTGGCCATCATCAAAACGGTCATCGGCCAGCTCGACCAGAGGCCGACCCAGGAACGCTCCCACATCAACGTCTACTATCTGGAAAACGCCGACGCCGAAACCCTGGCCAAGACGCTCAACGAAATCCTCTCCGGGATCAAGGCCCCGATCACCACCGGCCGTGCCGCCGCCCCGGCGGGACAGGCGGCCACCCTCACCGCCGCCCCGGTGAGCATCACCGCCGACAAGCCGACCAACTCCCTGATCATTAATTCGACCCCCGAGGACTACGACATCTTCAAGGGGATCGTCAGCCAGCTCGACATCAAGCGCAAGCAGGTCTTCGTCGAAGCCCTGATCCTCGAGATCTCCATGGACGCCACCCGCGACCTCGGCGCCTCCCTCGCCGGCTTCATCCCCACCGGCGATGAAGGGGTGATCTACGGCGGCCTGAACCAGCGGTCTCCCGCCCTCGGCGTCCTCACCCCCGGCACCGGCGGAGTGCCGAGCCTCCTCACCCAGAGCATCGAGGGGGTGCTGGCCGGCGGACTCTTCAACATGATCAAGGTCACCGCCCCGGACGGCACCGAGGTCGCGGTGCCGGCGATTTCGGCCCTGATCAACCTGTCGAAGAAGGACAGCGACATCAACATCCTCTCGGCGCCGCGTCTTCTGACCTCGGACAACGAAGAGGCGGAAATCATCATCGGCTCCAACGTGCCGATCATCACCAGCCGCCTCACCGACACCGGCGGCAGCACCGGCCTGGCCCAGAGCGTCACCGTCGAGCGCAAGGACGTCGCCCTGACCTTGCGCTTCACCCCCCAGATCACCGAGGGGAATCAGGTGCGCCTCAATATTTTTCAGGAAATCACCGACATCGCCGAAACAAGCCTCGCCGGCAACGTCAACGAGGTCGGGCCGACCTTCACCAAGCGCCTGCTGCGCAACACCGTCCTCGCCGAAGACGGCCGGACCGTGGTCCTCGGCGGGCTGATCCGCAACAACGAGCAGGTGACCATCTCCAAGGTTCCCCTCCTCGGCGACATCCCCGGCCTCGGCTGGCTCTTTAAACGGAAAACCAACTCCAACACCAAGACCAACCTTCTCATCTTCATCACCCCGAAGATCGTCAAGAATGCCGACGATCTCGAGAAGGTGACCCAGGCGAGCCACCGGTCGATGGACGACTTCCAGGCTGGGATCCTCCCGGCCCTGCCGCCGGAGCGGGTTCAGGTTTTTCCCGCCCCGCTCGATCCGGCCGTTCCCGTCCTCATCATCCCCGAGGAGGAACCGGCCCCCGCCGCCGATCTTTTCCCCGAGGAAGAACCGGCCCTCCCCGCAGATCTTTACCCCGAAGTGCCCGAGGCGGAGACGAGCGACGCCCCGGCTGCAAAGGGGGACTGAGCATTCATGGACCGCTGGCAACTTCTCGGCGCCATCCTGCAACGGGATCATGGCGTCACCGCAGCGCAGATCGACGAGGCGCTCGCCGCCCAAGCCGGCAGCGCCCTGCGCCTCGGCGAAACCCTCCTCGAAAACAGGGCGATCGGTTCCGAGACGCTGGCCCAGGCCCTGGCGAATCAACAGGGGCTGCCGTACATGGCGACGATTCCCCCCGAAAGCGGCGCCGGGCTCCTCGATCTCTTCCCCATCAACTTCGCCAAGGAATACCGGATCTATCCGGTGCAGCGCGACGAAGGCCGGCTGCTGGTGGCGGTCGCCGACCCGCTCGACAGCCGCCCCCTCAACGACCTGGCGACCCTGACGGGCGAACCGGTGGAAATCTGCGTCGCCACCCCCGAAGAGATCCTGCGCGCCATCAACCGCGGCTATGAGCACCATGCCGGGGAGGCCCAGGAGTTCGTCGAGGACATCGGCGGCGGCGTCAACCTGGTGAAGAACCTCGAGCCCGCCGACCTCCTCGACGCTTCCGACGAGGCGCCGGTGATCCGCTTCGTCAACTCCCTGATCACCCAGGGGTACAAGGAGCGGGCCAGCGACATCCACATCGAGCCTTTCGAGGCGGTGCTCATCGTCCGCTACCGCATCGACGGCATCCTCTACGAAGTGCTGCGCCCGCCGCCGAAGGCGATGGCGAGCATCATCTCGCGCATCAAGATCATGGCCAACCTCAACATCGCCGAAAAACGCCTCCCCCAGGACGGCCGCTTCCGGGTGCGGATCGCCGGCAAGGACGTCGATGTCCGCGTCTCCACCCTGCCGACGGCCTTCGGCGAGCGGGTGGTGCTGCGCCTCCTCGACAAGGCGTCCAACGTTTTGACGCTGGAAGAGATCGGCATGGCCGACGACCTCCTGCGCCAGGTCAATGCCATGATCAGCAAGAGCCACGGCATCTTTCTCGTCACCGGCCCCACCGGTTCGGGGAAGACCACCACCCTCTACGCCGCCCTCTCCCGGCTCAACAGCCGCGAAAAAAACATCATCACCGTCGAGGACCCGATCGAATACCAGCTCGCCGGAGTCGGCCAGATCCAGGTCAACACCAAGATCGACCTGACCTTCGCCAACGGCCTGCGCTCCATCCTCCGCCAGGACCCGGACATCATCATGGTCGGGGAGATCCGCGACCGCGAGACGGCGGAGATCGCCGTGCAGTCGGCCCTCACCGGCCACATGGTCTTCTCGACGCTGCACACCAACGATGCCGCCGGCGCCCTGACGCGCCTGGTGGAAATGGGGATCGAGCCGTTTCTCGCCGCCTCCTCCATCGTCGGCATCCTCGCCCAGCGCCTGGTGCGCAAGATCTGCCCCGACTGCCGGGAGGCCTACACTCCGACCCCCGAACTCCTCGAGGAGATGGGGCTGACCAGCGTCGTCCCCGAAGGCGCCACCTTCTTCCGCGGCGCCGGATGCCCGCGCTGCATGGATATCGGCTATCGCGGCCGCGGCGGGATCTATGAAATCCTCCCGGTGGACGAAAAGGTCCGCGACCTCCTCCTGCAGAACCGCGACTCCATGACCATCCGCAACGCCGCCGTCGCCCGGGGGATGAAGACCCTGCGCGACTCCGGAATCGCCATGGCCCTGCGCGGCGAAACGACCATCGAAGAGGTTGTGCGCGTCACCCAGGAGGAGGTCTAGCCTTGCCGCTCTTCGAGTACACCGGCCTCGACGCCGCAGGAAAGAAGGTCAAGGGGGTCATCGAGGGCTCGGGAAAGAAATCCGTCCAGCAGAAGCTGCGCGCCGAGGGGATTTTCCCCACCGACCTGCGCGAGGAGCGCGCCCAGACAGGCAGTGGATGGACGCTGCGCCGCGGCGGCGGTAAGGTGCCGGCACCGCAGCTGGCCGCGGCGACCCGCCAGCTGGCGACCCTCCTCGGCGCCGGCCTCCCCCTCGACGAGGCCCTGGCCACCGCCGGCTCCCAGCTCGAGCATCCGGCCCTGGAAAGAGCCCTCGGCCGCGTCCGCGAAGAGGTGGTCCAGGGGCAGACCCTTCACGACGCCCTCGCCGGTCAGGGGGGACTCTTTCCCCCGCTCTACATCAACATGGTGGAGGTCGGCGAGAATACCGGAACCCTCGATCAGGCCCTCGAGCGCCTCGCCGATTTCCTCGAAGACCAGGCGCGGATGGTCGGCCGCATCCAGGCGGCGATGGCCTACCCCATCCTGATGGCGCTCATCGGCACCGGCGTCCTCATCTTTCTCTTCACCTTCGTCGTCCCCAAGGTCACCCGGATGCTCGAAGACCTCGGACAGGCCCTCCCCCTGCCGACGCAGCTCCTCATCGGCGCCAGCGACTTTCTCGCCGGCTGGTGGTGGCTGCTGCTGCTGATTCTCGGCGGCGCCGCCGTCGCCCTGATCCGCTACCGGCGCACCGACGCCGGACGGCTGGCTTTCGACGGCTGGGCGCTGAAAGTGCCGGTGATCGGCCGCCTCAACCTCCTCATCGCCACCTCCCGCTTCAGCCGCACCCTGGCCACCCTGATTCGCAGCGGCGTGCCGCTCCTCGCCGCACTTGAGATTACCCGCAACCTGTTGCAGAACCGCCTGCTGCGCCGCGCCCTCGAAGAGACGTCGCTGGCGGTCCGCGAGGGGGAGGGCCTCGCCCCGCCGCTGAAGCGCTCCGGGGTCTTTCCGCCGATGGTCTCGCAGATGGCCGCCATCGGCGAACGCAGCGGCGATCTCGAGGCGATGCTCTTTCGCGTCGCCGACACCTACGAGCACCAGGTCGAAATGGCGATCAGCGGCGCCCTCTCCCTGCTGGAACCGCTGATGATCCTCCTCATGGGGACCGTCGTCGGCTTCATCGTCCTGGCCATCCTCCTGCCGATTTTCCAGGCCAGCCAGGGGATAGGGTAGCGTTGGAAAGTATGATCCTTCAACGCTGAGACGCCGAGGCGCAGAGAAAAGCAAATCGAATTTTTGACAACCAAGACAAATCATCGCTATCAAGGAGTCTTTTCATGAAACAGATCAAGAAGAACCTGGCCCGCGACCAGCGCGGCTTTACCCTCATCGAAATCATGGTCGTGGTGGTCATCCTCGGCATCCTCGCCGCCATCGTCGTCCCCCGCCTCCTCGACCGCCCGGAGGAGGCCAAGCGCACCAAGGCCGCCGTCGACATCAAGGGGCTTGAGCAGGCCATAGGACTCTACAAACTCGACAACGGTTTTTATCCCTCCACCGAACAGGGGATCAAGGCGCTGGTCACCAAACCGGAGACGGGGCGGATCCCGACCAAATATCCCGAGAACGGATACCTGAGAAAAGTCCCCACCGACCCCTGGGGCGGCGAGTACATCTACCTGTCGCCGGGCGTCCACGGTTCCTTCGACATCCTCTCCTACGGCTCCGACGGCGAACCGGGGGGCGAGGGAGACAACGCCGACGTCAACAGCTGGGAGCTGGAGTAACCTCCGTGCCCTTCCCTGAAGGCCGCGGAACTCTCCGCATTTCACCCGGTTCCCAGAGCGGCTTCACCCTGATCGAGATCGCCCTGGTGGTCTTCCTCATCGGTCTTTTTTCCGCCCTGGTCATACCGATGGTCACAGGGATCGGCGACGACAAACTGGCGACAACGAGCCGGCGCCTGGCCGGCACCATCAAATATCTCTACAACGAGTCGGCCCTCTCCGGCCTCGAGTACCGCCTGGTCTTCAATCTCGATCGCCAAACCTTCGGCGCCAAGCGCCTGGAGCGCGACGGCGAACTCCTCGAAGTCGACGGAACCGGCAAGCTGCAGAACCTCAAAGGAGATGTCGTCTTTTCGGAAATGAACGTCACCGGCCGCGGCTCCTTCACCAGAGGCGAGGTCACCCTCGAGATCCTCCCCGTCGGCTGGATCGACGAGACGATCATCTATCTCACCGAGGACAAGAGGGAGATGACGTTGCGCATCATGCCCTTCACCGGCTCCACCGAGGTGTACGAGGGGCACCGGGAATTTTAACTCGATCACCGTTACGGCACTTTGCTTTCTTGCCGTTTTTAGCCTTCGGACCATTGATGATGCGACGCGCTCCCCAACAGAAAGGCTTCACCCTCCTCGAAGTCATGATCGCCCTGGCAATCATCAGCATCGCCCTGATCTCCCTCTTGTCGCTGGCAACCAGTTCCATCAACGTCAACGCCCGGCTGCAGAAGATCACCCAGGCGACACTTCTGGCACAGGAGAAGATGACCGACGTCGAAGCAAACATTCGAAATAGCAGTACCGAATCCTCGGATGAGGAGGGGGAATTTAACGAGCCTTTTGTCGAATTCCGCTGGCGCACGGCCTTTGAGGACACCCCCTTCCCCCCGTTACGAATGGTAACGGTCATCGTCGCATGGGGCGAGGAAGCCCATAACGAGGCGGTCCAGATCAGCTCCTTTTTCATTCCGCCAGGACTGTGATGAGGCAACGAAGCGCCCGAGGTTTCACCCTGATCGAAATCATGATTGCGGTGACGATCGTCACCCTGGTCCTCTCCATGGTCTATGGGGTGGTCACATCGGTGAGTCGCTCTAAAGATCGCATCGAAGGGGAAGGCGAAGGCTACCACCGGGCCCGTATCATCTTCGACCGCATCGGCCGGGAACTCCGCGGCGTCTACCCGGCGACAAAAGACGGAAAGTTCACTTTTTCCGGAGGGGAGACTTCGGAAAACGAGCCCTTTCTCGAACTCTGCACCACGGCCTCCACCCCCGTCAGCGGAATGCGGGGAGGGTTATCACTGGTTCGGTATGAACTGCGAGAAGACACCGACGCCAAGGACGGGAGCAAAGTTCTGTTGCGTAGCGAAGTGCCGCTTCTCGGTGAAGAGGGTATAAAAGGGCGGGATTACCGCCTGGCAACCGGGATCGACAGTATGCAATTGCGATTTTCCAGGCAAGAGAACTGGCAGGACGAATGGCAGGGGGTACTCCCAGAGTTGGTTGAACTGACCTTGACCATGCAAATCGGGGAGGGAAAGATCCCCTTTCGTACCGTATGGGAAGTCCCGCAGGTCAAAGTCCCGCAGGTAACCCCATGACCAGTCCTCTCCGCGACGAAAAAGGGATGGTTTTGTTGCTGGTGCTGGTGATTGTTGCCCTGCTGGCGGCGCTCCTCACCGAATTCGCTTTTTCGACCCTGGTCGATCTGCGCCTCACCGAAACCTTTCGCGACAACACCCGAGCCTATTATTATGCCAAGAGTGGCATCACGGCCGGGCGAATGTTACTAAAGCTAGACCAGCCCTCCTACGACGCACCTGATGAAATGTGGGCCCAACCGTTCCCGAATATTCCGGTGGGAGACGGGGTGGTCTCATTAGCCATCGAGGATCAGGGGGGGAAACTCGACATTAACAACCTGTGGAACCCCAATGGAAAGAACCCAGTCTCTACTTTGGTTAGCCGGGCCTACAATCTTTTTGTTCTACTCAAACTTCCCGAACCTGAGAATCGTGTTGCTGCCATCCTCGATTGGCTCGATGAAGACGATGTTGAAACCGAAAAAATCGTTCTGAGTCCCGGAGTCGAACTACCGGCTCAAGGAGGAGAATCGTCCTACTACCAGCGGTTGGACGTCCCCTACCCGTGCGGAAACGGGCGACTTGACTCCCTTGAAGTTCTTGGGATGATTCGCGGTTTTACCCCTGAAATGCTCAAAATTGTCACGCCATACCTCACCGTGCATGGCAATATCGGTGATTTGATCAACGTCAATACCGCTAGCAAGGAAATGCTGGCTGCAGTCTTTGTCTTCGGATCTGTCGATTTGTCAGAAGCAGAAACCGCAGCAGAAACAGTGTTGAAGGTCCGGGAAACGGATCCGATCAAAGACCTGGCCAAATTGGATCTCGGAGTGGTCTCCAAAGCCGGTCTCACATTCAAAAGCGACTCCTTCCGCATCGACTCTGAAGGCGGAGTCGGCGACGGCGTCCGCAGGATCGAAGCATTCGTAAAAAAAGACGGAGACGAACTCCTCTACATCAAGGTGAACTAAAAACAGCCATGTCCAGACGTTTTATCGGAATCGACATCGACCGCAGCTCGGTGCGGGTCGCCATCGCCGGCGAGGAAAAGGGGGAAATCCGCCTCCTTGCCATCCTGCATGCTCCCTGCGACCCCCCCGGGGAGCCGGATTCGGCCCTGCAGGAACTCCTCGGCGCCGACAAGCAGCTCGGCGACCGGATGGCCGCGGCCCTCCCGGCCGGGGCGGCCTTCGTCCGCCGCCTGACCTTCCCCTTTGCCGAATCACGGAAGATCGCCGCCGCCCTCCCCTTCGAGCTGGCGGCCCGCCTGCCGACGTCCATCGACGACTTCATCCTCGCCCACCAGCCTCCACGGGAGGACGAGGGAATCTTTGCCGTCACCGCCGCGGCCGTCGACCCGGCGGTCATCGCCCCGGTCCTGGCCCCCTTCGATGCCGCCGTGTTGCCGCTGCAGATCCTCGATCTCGCCCCCTTCGCCCAGGCGGCGGGGCTGCGCAGCCAGATCCCCGAGGGGATTCTCGCCCTCCTCTTTGCAGAGGAAATCATCGTCGCCCTGGTGGAAGACGGCCGGGTCCTCGATCACCGCCTCCTCCCCGTCTCCAGCATGCCGACGGAGGATAAGATCCTCTCCTTTGTCCTCAAGGAGAGCGAGGCCCTGCAGCGCCGGGCCGGCCGAAGCGGCCTGGTACTGGTCCCCATCGGACCGGGGGCGACGCCTTCCCTTCTCGACGCCCTCTCCCGCCAGTGGGAGAAGGTGATGATTCCCCCCTTCTTCCTCGACGGCGCCGAGGTGCCGCCGGAATTCATCCCCGCCGTCGCCCTCGCCCTGCGGGCCGCCCGGGGAGAAAAGGAGGGAGGGATCAACTTCCGCCGCGGCTCCTTTGCCCTGAAGAGCGAGTGGGGGGCCTTGAAGCGCGGGCTGATTGCCGCCGCCATCCTGGCGACCCTCGGCCTTTCGATCTTCATCGCCTCGGCCTGGCTCGGCTATGCCGACCGGGCGCGACAGGCCGAGAGTCTGCG
>Ga0209231_1000243_pt1 | contig 36516 bp, 39 predicted proteins | sample Deesub45470m_DNA_FD_188086 | JGI IMG/M metagenome (GOLD analysis project Ga0209231, IMG submission 188086) | Deep subsurface microbial communities from North Pacific Ocean - 450_OLKR46/470m Metagenome (SPAdes) (version 2) | ecosystem: Environmental > Terrestrial > Deep subsurface > Unclassified ... | reverse complement strand
AGGGTCGACATGGGGTAACCTCCGGGGTTGAAGTCCTACTCGGAGGCCAGCTTAGCCGGTGGTGATGTCAGGAACAAGATGGGGTCGGTTGACGGTTACACAGAAAATGGGTGGGAAAACTATTCCCCGAGTGCAAAAAAATTTATAGCGGCTGTTCTTCGTAGAGGGTGGAAGTGCGGACTCGTCACACCCATCCATAGCGCCGATGGAACGCGAGGGACATTCAACATCCCATCGCGCGACCCCCTATCCTCTGCCCGTGCCAGGCTCGAAGAATTGCAGGGCTATAGCCCTTTTATCGGGTTACAGATTTATGAAAGCACAAAACGAATAGGGTCCTCTGTCTCGAAAAAAGACTTTCCCCAACTCACCCCACGGGAACTGGAGTGTCTGACCTGGGCCAGCGAAGGAAAAACGGCCTGGGAAATTGGGTCAATTCTCGGCATCTCTGAACGAACTGCGACCCACCATCTTCAAGAATCCATCAACAAAATGGGCTCGAAAAACAGACAACAGGCAATAGCCCAAGCCATCGCCCTTTCAATTGTGCAGCCAAAAATTGGTGACGATGAAATCATGGGCGGCGCCAGTTTTGACGACGACCCCAACCACCCTTGAACAAGAAAAGCCCCGGTGATCAACGTCAACTATTTTTCCCGGCCGGGAGGTTTAATTGTCGCTGATCACCCCGGACATGAAACAACCTCACAACTAGGCTTGAGGGTCTACATATTCAAAAATCAAAGAACTTAACATTTTTGCAGCCAGAGAAGAGGAAGTTCTACGCTGGTTCGTGGGTGGGAAGTCGGCGTGGGAAATTGGAACAATATGGGGGAATTCGAAAAGGATGGTTTGGTCATACATGGAGTGATCCACTGAAACGTGCGGTCTGCTTTCCACACGGGAAATCTTGACCAAAGCAACAACCCCGGATCAGGTCAGTCCCAATATGGATGATATGTCTTCGCCCCTGTCAGGATGGGTGGACGAAAAACCCGAAGTGTAAATCAGCTCTGGGGATGATTCTGGACCAGAACCGGGCCTCGCCGTTGACCATTCTCATCCAAAACGTCAACCCGCACACTACTCACGACCTGTTGAAGATTCCTTCTGACCGAACCGACGATGCTACAGACCTCTTTTTGAATTTCCTGCACCGAATTTTCCATTTCACACCCCCTAAACGCAACAGTGGCACCCTTCAATGGTTGTAGAATACCTTGCCGATATCCAGGGCGATATTGGCAAAATTGACAGGTTTGTGCTATAAGGTAGGACATTAGGTGCTACCTTATGGCGAGGAAAGGTGAGAATATGGCCACAAACAAACCCAGCATTTACCTGAAACCGAAAATCCGAGAGTTTTTGGAATCAGGGGGGAGCGGATCCCTTTCGGGGCGCATCAATGCGGCCCTTGAGCGCTATGCCTACCTGGTCGAAACGACACCGATCCCCGCCTTTTCCGATCAAGAGATTGGTTGCCTCACAATGGTCTTCGAGGATCACCCTGAAATCGCCAACACCGGCACACCCTGCGGAATCATTCGTTACCTGACCAAAATCCTTAGCCACCCTCTGAATAAAAAGGTCGACCCGGTTCTACCCCCCCTGGTTAAGACCCTGGAACAACTCTCCCCCTGCCAAATAATCACCCTGATGGAACGAATTGTTCGACAAAAATAGCCAAACGCTTGCAACTTAGTGCCACAATTTAGTATCCTTCTGCCACAGGAAAGCGGAGTCATTAACTGGCCGGCGAGGGAACAATGCGGACACTAATTGTTGGGGTTGTTCTGTTTCTTCTGCCGGGGACTCTTCTTGCGGCGGGACAAGATCCTCCTCCAAGGTCGGAGTTCAATGCGGGTATTGGAATCAGCGCACGAACCATCCGGTCCCACCAAGACCTTCTGGCTATACAGCGCGAAGAGGTCGATCACCAACGGGCGGGATTCATGTGGCGCCTCTACCTTGCCGACCCCAAAAAGGTGTATCCCACCCCCTTGGTGCAATTGACCGGGGGTTTTGGGGTCGCGGCCCGGGGGAGTGAGGACACAGGGCGGGGTTATATTTGGGACGGCAGCCTCGGCATGGGAGCACACGCCAGGGTCACGCGGTGGGCTTATCTCACGCCGATGGCGGGGGTTCAGATCCAATCCCAGCAATATGATCGCCTGGCCGGACGAAGGGAGATGTCCTGGAAGGGTCTTTGGCTTGGTCTGGAGGGCACGATAGATGGCCTTCCGCGCTGGGAATTTACCGGCGGAGGCCAATATCACTGGAGCGACCTGGAGCAGGAAGTCGGAGGGACCACGGTTCCCAGCAATCCGTTCCATGGGCTTGTCCTCAATACAAAGGTGGGATACCAGGTCACCAGCACCACCGGACTGTCTCTGACTTACCAGCGCGCCCGGTGGCAGAGTAAAAAGGGCGGTGGACAGTATCTGGAGCTGGACTCAGACGAGATCGGAGTGAACCTCGATGTCAGATTCTAGTCTTGAGCTGTCACACAACTCGTTGGTAAAGATTGCGGAGAAATGGCTCGTTAACACCAAGGGTTGTGGTTTTGCCTTGGTCGAACTCAATGCCTTTACCCAAAGCGGAGAGATCCCCGACGCCATCGGTTTTCGATCCGGGATTTCCATTCTGATCGAGTGCAAACTCAGTCGGGCGGATTTCCTCTCGGATAAAAAGAAGAAGAAGTTCCGGATTCACCCCTGGATGGGAGTCAATTACCCCGGCCTAAAAGCCGGAGCTTGAAAGACGAAAGTCTTGAAAAGTTCGGTTGACCCAAATGCGCGACAAGCCCCGTCTCTTCAGGGCGGGGAAGGATAGTGCGAACGGCCCAGCCGATCCCGAGATCAAGAACTAAGGACAGACGACATGCAACGCCTTCAAGCCTTCAAATACGAACTGATGCCCGACGGCCAGCAGCAGCGGCAGATGCTCCGCTTTGCCGGCTCGTGCCGGTTCGTGTTCAACAAGGCCCTGGCCCTGCAGAAAGAGCGGTATGCACAAGGAGAGAAAAAACTCGGCTACGCCGGACTGTGCAAACTGCTCACCCAATGGCGAAACAGCACGGACACCGCCTGGCTGGCCGACGCACCTGTGCACCCGCTGCAGCAAACGCTCAAAGACCTGGAGCGGGCCTACAGCAACTTCTTCGCCAAGCGGAGCGATGTCCCCCGCTTCAAGAAGAAGGGGCGGCGCGATCGCTTTCGCTACCCGGACCCCAAGCAGATCAAACTCGACCAGGGCAACTCCCGCATCTTCCTGCCCAAACTCGGCTGGCTGCGCTACCGCAACAGCCGGCAGGTGCTCGGCACGCTGAAGAATGTCACAGTCAGCCAGGCCTGCGGCAAATGGCTCGTGTCGATCCAAACCGAACGCCCCGTCGAAGATCCCCGCCACCCGTCCTCCTCGGCGGTCGGCATCGACCTGGGCGTGGCCAACTTCGCCACCCTGTCGGACGGGACGGTATTGAAACCCCTGAACCGTTTCAGAGCGCTGGAGAAGAAACTGGCCCGGGCGCAACGCTCCCTGGCCCGAAAAACCAAATTCTCTTCCAACTGGAAGAAGGCGAAAGCCGGCGTCCAGAAGATCCATTCCCGCATCGCCCAGGCCCGCCGCGACTACCTGCACAAAGCCTCGACCGCGATCAGCCAAAACCACGCGCTCGTGTTCGTTGAGGATTTGCAGGTTCGGAACATGTCCAAGTCCGCGGCCGGGAACATCGAAGCACCAGGCAAGAACGTTCGGGCCAAATCCGGTCTGAACAAGGCGATCCTCGACCAGGGTTGGTCCGAGTTTCGCCGGCAACTGGAATACAAACAGACCTGGCGCGGCGGCCACCTTTGGAGCGTGCCTCCGCACAACACCAGCCGCAGGTGCAACCGGTGCGGCCATGTGTCGGCAGAGAACCGCCGGACCCAGGACCGGTTCCAATGTATCGCCTGCGGTCACCGCGACCACGCCGACGTGAACGCGGCCAAGAACATCCTGGCGGCAGGGCTTGCCGTTACAGCCTGTGGAGGGATGGCGCAACAGGGCCGCCCGACGAAGCAGGAACCCACCGAAGCGACTCGGCCCCACGCGGCCTGAGCGCAGCAGGAATCCCCTTCTCTTCAGGGAGGGGAGGATGTCAACAGCCTCAGGTCGCACAGCAGTGGCGACCTACGTTGCAACGAAGTACAAAACCCACCTATGGATGCTTTCTCAGTCCGTAGCTCTGGAAGCAGCAGAAGCAGACACGCATAGGGTACGCACGAAACGGTCTGCTGCAAGGCTCTAAAAACAGGAGCCGAAGCTGCGTTGCAACATTGGCGAGGGAAGCGAGGCGAAAGCCTCCGTCACAAGGCCCGTAAGGGCAAATTTTCGGGGAAATGCAGCAATGGCCGTTTTTGTGTTGGACAAACAAAAGAAACCTCTGATGCCGTGCAGCGAAAAGCGGGCACGGAAGCTCCTTGCCGCGGGCCGGGCACGGGTGCATAGGGTCCTGCCGTTTGCCATTCGCCTTGTGGATCGGTGCCGCAGCAACGGCGAACTGCAACCGCTCCGAATCAAGCTCGACCCGGGCAGCAAAACAACCGGGATGGCTCTGGTGGGCGAAGCCGAAACAACCGAGGTGTCAACGGGCGAGGTCGGCACCAAGGCCCACGTCCTCAACTTGTTCGAGATCAACCATCGTGGCCGGCAGATCAGCGAAGCCCTGACCGCCCGTAGGCAGAATCGCCGTCGGCGCCGTGGCAACCTACGCTACCGCGCCCCACGGTTTTTAAACCGCGGCAACAAGGCCAAAGGACGGCTGGCTCCAAGCCTGCAGCACCGGGTCGACACGACGCTTTCGTGGGTCCGTCGCCTGCAACGCCTGGCCCCTGTTATTGGCCTCTCGCAGGAGTTGGTGCGCTTTGATATGCAAAAGATGGAAAATCCTGAAATTTCCGGTGCCGAATATCAGCAAGGCACCTTGGCGGGTTTTGAGCTAAGGGAGTACATCTTGGAGAAGTGGAGCCGGACGTGCGCTTATTGCGGGGCTAAAAACGTCCCGCTGAACCTGGATCACATCCAAGCCAAGGCCAGAGGCGGTTCAAACCAGGCCAGCAATTTCACCCTTGCCTGCATCCCCTGCAACCAAAACAAAGGGGCACAAGACCTCCGCGCGTTCCTGGCCAAAGACCCGAAGCGGCTAGAGAAGATTCTGGCCCAAGCCAAACGCCCCCTCAAGGATGCGGCCGCGGTCAACGCGACCCGATGGGCACTGCTTGTCACACTAAAATCCACCGGCCTGCCAGTGACCACCGGTTCAGGCGGCCTGACAAAGTTTAATCGCTCGCGGCTGGAAATCCCCAAGACGCACGCGCTCGATGCGGTCTGCGTCGGAGTTATAACCACGGTCACCGGCTGGCAAAAGCCGACCCTGGAGATTAAGGCTACGGGGCGGGGCAGCTATCAGCGCACACGGCTTGATGCCTATGGCTTCCCGCGGGGCTATCTTACCCGGCAAAAACGCATCAAGGGGTTTCAGACCGGAGACAGGGTGACGGCCGAAGTGACCAAAGGCAAGAAAATCGGCTCTTACGCCGGGCGCGTAGCGGTTCGTGCAACCGGCAGCTTTAATATCCAGACCGCCGCTGGCATCATTCAGAACATATCGCATCGGTACTGCAGAATTGTTCAGCGTGCCGATGGGTATGGCTACCTACTATAGCAAACCAAGAGCGACGTCTGTTGCATAGTCGCTCCTCTACCTCCTCGGCCTGAAGACCGAGGTTTCCCGGAGGTATGATGGTCAGTGCCCTTCGCCGACTCCACCTACGAGGTTCACTGCCGCAAATTTACGAAAACCCAAGCAGAAATAAGGTCACCATGTTAATCACGCCCTCCTGTTTTCTCCCTCTCGTCGATTTTTACCACCCCTACCAAATGAACGGGTACTCGGCCATCTGTCATGTTCGGGTCCTTCAAGACAATGACCGTACAACTGTGGTTTTGTTCTCCGAGATCAAAGACAACCCGGGGCCATCGGTGACTAAGGCTGCCGGGACCATCCTCGCAACACTTCCCGCAGAATTGCGCAAACATCGGGTGTTGCGTGATCCAACCCGCGAAGTCATTTTTGTGGAGCATTACAACGAAAAACTGATTTATGGCAACCCAAACCGGAAAAACTTCAACCGATATTGCGTTGTCGAGCTCAACAAAGAAACCCGGACTGCCCGATTCTCACACACCACGGTCAAGGGTCTTGCCGAAAAGACAGGATATGCCGTGGAACGGTTCGCAATTTCTGAAAACCGCTTGGACATTTTCGAACTCTCCCAGGCCTGTGGTGGCAGTCGATGATGCAAATACTCGCGGGAGTTTTGATTTTAGGTGCTCTGGTGCTCGCGCATGAACTGGGTCATTTCGTTTTGGCTCGGCTGACGGGGGTTAAGGTGACGAAGTTTTCCCTTGGCTTCGGGAGAAAAGTGTTTTCCTGGCAAAAGGGGGACACCGAATACCAACTCAGCCTCATTCCGCTCGGCGGCTATGTACAAATGCTTCACGTACCTTCCGCTGAAACGTCCGAAATTGGGAGATCCTTCCCCGAAAAAACCCTTTGGCAACGCGCGGCCATTGTTGTGGCCGGCCCAGCAGTCAACCTTGCCCTACCCTTCCTGATCCTGCCTTTGGCCTATCTGGCGGGAATGCAGGTTCCTGCCTACCTCGATGCGCCAGCCCGAGTGGGCTATGTTGGAGTTGGATCTCCGGCCGCCAGCGCAGGGTTTTTGCCTGGGGACACAATTATTTCCGTAGCAGACCAAAAAGTGGAAAGTTGGGCACAGGGAGAGGCCCTGATACTTCAAGGTGCTGCCCAATCCTTCATGGTCATGCGCGACGGGTCTCCCCTCGAGATGAGTCTGCCGCCGGGTTCCTCCTTACAAGATCTTGGGGTCTTTCCCGAAGCCGACCCCATGGTGGCGAGCGTCACACCAGGCATGCCCGGAGAGGGGGCCGGGTTACAGGTCGGTGATCTTGTCCAGGCCATCAACTCGGTACCGATCGCCTCCTGGCACGCATTGGTTGGTGCGCTGCAGACGTCTCAGGGAACCCCCCTCCTCCTGACGGTCCAGAACCCGGCCGGCGAACGGAGAACCCTAACCCTGACCCCAGTTCTTCAAGGGGGACGGTATCTGGCCGGGATTGGTCAAAAACAGCGCACAGTCGAAAAGAACTATGACCTAGCCGCTGCAGTCCAGGCTGGTGCCGGTCGGGCAAAAGAAATGCTATCGTCCACCTTCGTCTTCCTCGGAAAAATGATCACGGGAAGCGCACCCTCACAGTCTGTCGGCGGACCGATTGCGATCGTGCAACTCGCAGGACAATCCGCAGCTAGCGGGTTGTCGGTTATCTTGACCGTTGTTGCGTTTCTCAGTATCCAGTTGGGAATTCTGAACCTGTTTCCGATCCCGGTTTTCGATGGAGGCCAGATGCTACTTCTGGCCTATGAAGGTTTGGTAGGTTCGCCGCCGCCAGACAAGGCCCTGATTGTGTTCCAAAAATTCGGGATGGGTCTGGTCCTGCTGCTCATGTGTTTTGCCTTTTATAACGATTTGAGCCGAATTTTCTAAACCACCGGAGGGTTTGCGACCGGTCGGTGATCAGGAGGTCTTATGCAATACTCTGTCTTTGGGAACCTCGTCGGGAAAAGATCTCGAGAGGGTGATTCTGTGCACATCAAGTACATCGGTCCGCCCAACAAACTCCCCGGGTCTGCAGAGATCGAGGCGTGGGCAAGTCGCTGCGGGTCCGCGCGGAACACCCCGGCCGACCACCTCCCAAGGGTTGCCGGCATCGTTTATCACACGCTGGCTTATCTGTTGTCGAACCTGCGGGTCGAAGTCACCCTGCCCGGGTATCTCTCCGAAGACTCGTTGAGATACATTTTTGCAGAGGTTTCTGATCTGGCAAAAATAGACTGGGATCCAAATCTTCCGTACTTCGCGGGACAGGTTCGGGCTGCGCTTGAAGATCCCCAGGTCCTCCGAGAGGGGGTAGAATACGCCCTTATCCTTACGACGGAACCACCGATGACCATGAAAGCGGCGAGCTAGGAGGACCGATGGCGGACGTTATGCGTGAAGAGAGCCTTCTCCGGAGTTTTTTCAGTGACACGTTCGGCGCCGAGATCATAACCCTCCGGCCCCATGACATTGCATCTGGTCCCCTGACTGGTCATTTCATCTTCGAGGCCGAAACCGATTTTGATGGGGGTAGTTCCTTTTGGGTTTTCACCGCACCCGAACTGGCTGCCTACCCGCAATCAGGAATGCTTCCCCAGGAAGCCCTCACATTTCATCTGGCAAATTTTCAGGAGGACGCCCCCCGGCCGGAGGCAATCGAGCCAGCCTGGTGCGGCGAACGGAGTGAGGTCGAGATCAATCAGAGAGCATTTGTTCCCGCCATAGAAACCCAGGAAGTCTTCCCGGCCGTCCCTGCCCTACCCTCGCTATATCCCACTCTCATCCCGGAGAAAGATCCCAAACCTGTCGACAAATTCATGATCGGCGGGGCCGATCTGCAGTATCTTCAAATTACTCTGGCACCAGGGGACCGGGTGGTTGCCGAACCCGGCGCTTTTCTCATAATGACCACCGGCGTCGAGATGAAAACCATGGCTATGGACGATCTCGCAGAGAACCGATCCACTGGTCAACGCATTCTGCAGCCGCTCAAACGACTAGTGACTGGAGAGCGATTTTTCGTTGCCGTCTTTCAAAACAAATCTCAGACGGACCAAACGGTCCTCTTCACCCCTCCCCACCCTGGAGGAATCGTGACGCTGCCGATGCATAGTCTCGGGGAGGTAACCTGTCACAGGGGGTCTTTCCTGTGCGGCCTGGGGGATGTTGGGGTTACCCCCGGCATGGCCAAGCGTCTTGCTGCGGGGCTATTTTCTGGGGAGGGGCTTTTGTTACAAAAACTATTTGGCAGCGGGCAAGCGTTTATTTCAGGTGGAGGGAATATGATCTGCCAAAGCATCCCTCCTGGGGGCACCCTGCGCATCGAATCCGGGTCTCTCATGGCCTGGCAGTCGTCCTTGGCCTTCGACATTGCGTTGAATAAGGGATATAACTTGTTTGCCGGGGAGGGGTTGTTTTTAACCACCCTCGTCAACCAAACAGACCAACCCGCTAAAGCGTGGATTCAGACGGTGCCTTTTCAGCGGTTGGCTCAGAAGATCCACTCCCTTGCACCCCGTCCCCAAAAAGGTTAAGCGCGTGATCGGGCCGAATATGACCTTAGAGGAGTTCAAACTGGCGTGGAGCCTTAAACATCGGGTCACTCTCTGTATTGCTTCAATTATGATTGTCGTGACTTGGGGTGGGTATTGGGGGGGAGGGTTGTCTCTACCTGTGGCCCTGTTCAGCGGGATTTACACACTCTTCATGACGGTTCGCGAAATCAAAAACTACCGGCGCGCCCTGGCCTGGGAAACCCAGCCAGACGAGATTCAAACCGGGTTAATGGAAATCCTGCGGGGGTTTTTCTCTATCCCCGGTGCTAAATTTCTTTGCGTGTTTTTGGCTGGGCTAACAACCCCCGATGAATAAGAATTTCTTTGATTTCGGCAGAAATTCTTCGTAGGATAAAACATTCGTTTCACGTTCACGGGAGATGACCAATGCCTCCAAAATTGTCCATTCAGGTCGTAAACGGTCCTGGAGCCAGTAAGGTGAATTTCCAGAAAATTATGGAGGTTCTTGGGATTTTGTTGGTGTCAGAAGTGATTGGTGAAAACGAGGAGTTCCAACTGGTCATGGCCGAACCCCACGTTGCGAACGAACCACTGTCTCTGCAAATTGTGGGTGGCACGGGGCAAGTTCTTTTTTGTGGGAAAGGATCTTCAGAAGAAGAGTGCGCCTTAAGCCTTCTCGAAAGTATAGGGAGAAACTTTTCCCTCACCAGAAAATCAGCAACCATCCAAAGACAAGAATTCCTCCAGCCCCCCGATGCCTCACCGTTCAACGTTGCGTCTTACTCAAAAATCCTGCACTAGACCAACGCCCTCGCCTTCTCCGCCCTCCAAGCTTATCCACACAACCTGTTGAAAAAACCCCATGAAAATCAGGGCAGACCCTCTTGAAAAGAGCCTGCCCCAACAGAAATAGCGAAAAGCACAAATTTTAATCAGGACCTCTACCCTCCCCTTTTGCCGGGGGGTTGTGCCGAGGAAACCGGCTGGGGGAACGATAAATCTTTGGGGCAATACTTGCGCCAGGATGAGGGATCGGGATCAAAGGGAAGGTTTTCCCCCGCGATCAGCGCTTCGTTTTTCCGAAACCGCTTAGACCTTTCTGGAACCCTGTCGATTCTCTCTTTAAGTGCTGCGGGTAGTTGTCCCCCTTCCGTCCCACCAACCGCCATCAGACACAACATATTTTCCTGCACCTTCAACATTGCCTGGGTGGCCAGTGATCGATTGCCTGGGGCGGCCAGAGTGAATTCCTGAAGGCCCGATGCGAGGCCCTTGGTGACCTTGCTCAGGAAAGGGGGAGATTGGGCAATGACCTCATCAAAGTCATCCCAAATGGCGTTCCCGTTCTTGTCCGCACCCAAGTTCGCGGCAAAGGCAGACCCGGACCACAACAGCGCCACCAAAACACCACCGACTATTTTTCTCAACGTTACCTCCTTGAATCCGTCTCAAAAATCAAAATCCCCCTCAGGGAGGGTCGGTCACAGAACCACTGTCGCGCAAGCGTTCCTTGGCACTAGCTTGGGTTACAAAACGCAACGAACCGTTGGGATTCCCTGCGACCTGTTGAATATGAAAAATCCCCAGACCAGTCAAAGGGACCCTCTCTCCCTGCATCACCTTCTCCAGAATAATGTCCGGGAGGGTGTCGAGAATCCTGGCGACCTGTTTTTTCGGAACCATTGCCTGCTTTGCCACCAGGTCCACTAATTCAAATTTTGTCACGGCCACCTCCTCTCGGGTCATATCCCAACCGGATGATGAGAGCCTTGGCGGCCTCGAATCCGTGACAGCATTCAACCGCCCAACCTTGGGAGGCCAAGTCCGCTGACCACTGCACCTGGTCGTCGGATAGGGTCCCCGCGAACTCCCGTTTCATCTCGATCGCCAAACCTTTGGCCCGTGGTTGGGCCGGGGGAGAGTTGAAAATCAGAACGTCCGAAACGCCAGGCTTAACCCCTTGGGCCTTCAAGGCGCCGGCGGCACCTCGATGTCGCTTCCCTCCATTGGCCGTGCCGGTCCAAACCAAACGCTTATCCAGTACCGTCCCCCAATAGACTTGCAGACCATCCAGGTAAAGGGTGAGGTCCCGCTGCTCGGACTCCTCAGAAGGCCGACCATCCACGCAGATCAGACGGTTCTTGTGCGCAGACCTTTTGGTTTCACGCATCAGACCTTCAAGACCGCCCAACTCACGCAATTGGGCAACGGAAACTCTGGCACCGATGACTAGGTTGGTCTTTCGCATTAACCACCTCCACAAATCAGAGGAATACTGATACTTTTTTGTGGAATACCGTCATCCTAGGGAAAACCCCGGAAGGTGTCAAGGTGGAGAACGTTTCTGCCCCATTGCCCGCTGCGGTTCGGGTTCTTTTCAAGGGGGGATATTACCTGTCCCTCTATTCGGAAGACTATTTCTGGTGGCCACCACCTGTACGGAGGATCTGGGCAAAACCGATACCGTCGCATAGAGATCGCCACAAAAAAACTCACATCAACCAGACATTCAGCAGGAATCTTTATTTATCGACATCCTTGGCGACGAGTTTACTCAGTCGAAGATCTGCGAGAAGGTCTTGACCACGCCTTTAATTCTCCGCCGGATCCTTCATGGGAAGCACCTTCAACACCTGAACCTGAGTGGACCCTGTAAAAAACACCGAAATACCCGTCAAGATCTTGTCTAATCGGCGTTTTTGTGAAAGATTGGAAATCACATCAACCCAGGGCGATAGCCCATATCAATAAAACAAGGAGCCAAAGCATGAACAAAAATGAACTCATCGACCAACTGGCAAAAAACGGGTCTTTGACGAAAGCCACCGCAGAAAAGGCCCTGAAGTCTCTTCTCGACGTCATCGCCGAAACCTTGAAAGTTCCTGGGGAGAAGATCTCTCTACCAGGGTTCGGAACCTTCACTGTCGATGACCGGGCTGCTCGGGAAGGACGCAATGTCCGCACCGGTGAGAAAATCCAGATCGCTGCCAGCCGATCTCCTAAGTTCAAACCATCCAGCGTATTAAAGGCGTCAGTCCAGGGTTAGACACTTCCCCGCAAAGAAAAGACCCCATCCCCGCACACTGCGGGTGATGGGGTCTTTTTATGAAACAAGGGTCGTGCGCCCGCCAATTATATCTACATCTTGAATAAACCACTGATCTGGGACCCCAACCGGTCGGAAATCACCGGGGTTGCTTCCTCACGCTTGATGTTGGTCTGACGGGCAGAGACGACGATGCGGGTTCGATATTCCTGCTTGTCAGTCTTGATGGCCCGCACGGTGCTGGTGGTGGTTGAGCTGCCATTGGTCACGTTGGCAACCTGAGTCCCTTCCACCCCACCCTCCACAGCTTCCTTGATCTGGATATCGGTCACCCCGATGTACTCAGACACCTTGAACATCATCCCGGCTGCCCCATCAGCCACCCCAGAAACCAGACCGACGGCAAGACCCGCCTGGCCGGCACCACGCCAGCTGGATCCGGTTAGTCCTGCCACCCCAGCCCCAAGGACCGCGCCGCCGAAACCGGACCCGATCACCGATTGTACCGACATCCCCGCCTTGGCTTCATTGAGGTACAATAAATTAGCAGTCACCTGAATTGTAGCTATTCTGGGGTCGGAAGTGACGTTATAGCCAAGAGACTCGAGCTTTGTTTTGATAATTTGTCCAAAATCTACCTCTTGAAAATCAGAGGTGTTCGCAGCACGAACGTAAATGCTACCAGGAGATCCTTTCAAAGCTCCAGCAAGAGACTCTGCATCCAAAAAGATTGACTCACTCATCTTCGCATCAACCTTTAACTCCCTGTTTTCTATGGCTTTCATTGTATTTGCACATCCAAAGTTACCGAACGCCACACACACCAAGGCCAGTAAAAACATGAATTTCATACGCATTGTTGTTACTCCTTCCAATTTGTTAAGGTTCAATCGATAAATGATATACAGCAAATAGACAAACTTGGACCAACACCCCCTTTCTTACTCTGTGCAAACACTCAAGATTTAGAACCTATGACTTCCTGAAGAAACGCATCAAATTCACCGGCCATAGAAAGTGACGAAAACCGCAAAAACACCCGCTTTCGCCCCTGATTCGGGAGCCCAATATATAACTCAACCCCTTTTGGTTTCACGGCATGGCCAATGCGGTGAAACAAATGAATGACTCCGCGGTTAGCCCAATCCACCACTGCATAAAATGCCAAAGTCAGGGAATCCCCCGAGACAATTTGATAGCGACCCGACGGTGGAAGAGGGAGGCCTTTCACTCGCCAACCTCGGACATCCCGGAGATCAAAGCCCGGAGCATTGTTGGCTATCACCAGCCCCGACCCCATCCCGACGATATTGACCAGGGCATCCAGCACCGGACCCGCCGAAGCGTATCCAACGCAGATCCATCCGAACAACCAGGCCGGCTGCAGTAAAAACCAGAAATCCTCTCCCGGGGCCGCGACGGCCAAAGCCCTCCCTCCGATGGTCCAGACCACGACAAAAGCCAAGAGGACCCAGAATCCGCCTCGTAGCAAGGTCTTGAGACCGGTCCACCAGCGGACACTGCCTGGGGGGGTAAAGTCTCCGACACGGTCCACAGCATTGTCGACCAGGATATGATCCATCGCCTCGCGATAGGTGCGCCCCCACAAAAATCGCATGCCTGACCCGAGACCAAACCCGGCTAAAAGAGCCACCCCGAGACGGGCAATCCGCAGGGTCCAAGGTCCATCAATCCAGATGGAGACAAAGTCTGCCGCGAAGGCATAGATTCGGGCGGCGTCCCTGGAGAAAAGAACAACCCACGCCCCGACCATTCCGAGGGACAACTGGCTCCAGGCCGCCACCAACCGTCCTCTGCGCGAAAATAGCGTCACGGCCGACCTCCTGCAGCAGCAACCAGGTCACGACAAGCAGAGACCAGATCATGTCGATCAAATGGTTTGGTGATGACCCGAGCGGCCCCTGCTCGAACAAAATCCCGAAGGGATCCGTCTTCCCCCCGGGCCGTAACAAAGACCACCGGAATGTTCGCTGTAAGTGGGGTCTGCTTCAACAACCGACACAGATCCGTCCCCTGCATTCCCGGCATATTCTGGTCAAGAAAAATGATGTCCGGAGTTTCCGCCAAAGCCAGGGCCAACCCTGCCTCTGCGGATTTGGCCACAAAAACATCCCCGGCCAGAATCTGCAGATGCCTTTTGGCCAGATCAAGGACCACTTGGGCGTCATCCACGACCAGTACCCGCCATCGCCTCTCTGTCTTCATCCCGCCCTCCCCTGCTCAATAAATCCAGTTGAACTTGACACCCAGGGTAAGATAATCCCAGGAAACCTCATTGAGTTTGATTACCGAAGTCCAACCACTTGACGCGAAGGTCTGGTCCAACCCGTTCTCGTCCGCCGACCATTTCCCGTAACCGGCCTCGACCCCCATAGCAAACTTGGGCGAAAGGTTGTAATCAACCCCGGCAGAGAGATCGACTCCGCGGGCCTCGGCGGTATGCCGAAACGACGGGCCCTGGGCGAGGTCGCCGCGAAGATTCCAAACTCCCTCACCCACATAATTCGACCATCTGTAGTAACCTGCCCCCCAAAAGCGCATCCGGGGGTTGCCTGCCCGATCGCTCATAAAGTGTTCCAGATACAGGCCGGCCAGGGGTCCATCCCACTTCGCAGTATAGGAGGAGTCGAGGTCCGTAATCTGAAACCCAACCGGGGGCAGCTGAGCATACCCCGGGTCACCAGGGTTCTGCCCGACCAGGGCATCAAAAACCCCTTGGTCGGACAAGGTTTGGCGGCCATCGACCATGTTGAATTTCTGGGAATGGAAGGAATAGCCGAGCAGCAGAGACGACGCCCAGGTTGTCCCCCGGTTCGGCCGGCTGCGGTAATGCCACCCGCTGGCAAGGGAGACATCGTAAGAACCGTCGCCATTGACATCGTTGTTAGAGCGAGACCACTCCCCGGCCCGGTCGTTCCCGGCATAGTCGGAGTCCTGATTCTCTCCGCTAAGGGTCACCCCATAACCGCCCCACAGGCGAAACAGCGGCGCACTGATCGAGCGAGCCGGAGTATCCTCGTCCTCGGACCCGGGAACCACATGAGGGGTGAAGATCGTCCAGTGGTCCGCCGAAAAATAGGCGCTCTGGACCTTTTCCCAAGTCAACTCACTCAGGATGTTCGGCGTCGCATCGCCAAACCCCACCGACCAGTCAAGGTTTTCCTGGCGATAGTGAATCCCGGTGTCCAACCGATTTTCCACCGCCTCCGCCACCCCTCCCGAGAGCAATAGCCCTCCCAATAACACCGACATCCATTTCATAGACCGAACTTTCCTTCCTTTGTTAAAGCCCCGGCCACCTGTTCGAGGCGTTTGAGATTATTTCCCGGCCGTCGCACCCCGATGAGCGAGAGCCCTTGAAGCAGCGCCGACAGCGTCAGCACCGTTGCCAGATACACCTGAACACCCTCCGTGGTGAGGAACTGGGCCGGGTTGAGCAAAAACGCATTCAACCCATGCACGTCACGCAGGATCAGCAAGGCGATCAAGAAAAAATTCAGGTAAAAGAACACTCGCAAAAACCCCAGAAAATAATTACCAACCACCCCCAACCGCCATTGAACACGTTTCTCCATCCCCGCCTCCTTGATCATCCTTATCCCTCTACCCTTGCCCCAGGTGTTTTGCAACGATAGCAACAAGTGAGTTCGTAAGGAATTTCCCGCTCGATGCACGCCTCGTTGTCACCACCCGAATCTTCCTTGCAGATCACCACATAGGCGGCGTTGTTCGGCCGCAACTCCTGAATGACCCCCTCCCCTTCTCCAGCCCGCGAGACATAACGGATCCGCTGGTAAATTCCGAAGTTGGCTTGAATCCCTTGTTTGTTCATCCACTCGGCCGTTGCGAGAGATTCCCCCCTGCGAACGAGATCCCAGAGAGAAGACACCCCTTTGGGCAGCGGCACTTGCTCCAGAGAAATCCCCTGTTTGGAAAGCGCCTCTGCCGCGTTGCTCAAGGGGTTCTTGATCTGCCGCAGGACCTGCAGAAGATCCCCCTTGGTCACGATCATGGAAGTGCCGAGCCAAAAGGTTGCCGCGGCCTCCAAGGTCGGGTCAGACTGGTTCCCCGGCCTCCGGAAGGTCGGAAGCGACCCAACCCCTTTTGGTTGGCAACACGCCATCTCGACGGGAGCAGGGTCTTTCGGGCGAACTGGTGGTCGCGCCGGGGACACGGCCGCCGGCTGTGGTGGCTTGGGAGACACCACCGTTGGCGGGTTGGCGACCGAAACCGGGGCCGGCGCGCCTGAGGGGGGCTTGCCCTTGGCATCAAAGGCCACGCCCCACCCATGCTCGGGAGAGTGAGACAGGGTGCCGGTGGCATCGAAGGTTTTTCCGTTCTTGTACTGCAGTTTTTTCAAGGAAATCGATCCACCCTCAAGCAGTGTCCTGGCCTCATCCAGGCTGATCTCCTCCTTTCCCAAAGGCGCCAGGCGGTTTTTCCAGAGGGCGAAGTTGCACTGAGGGTAGTTGCGACAGGAATAACTTTTGGCCATCTCCACAACCGGTGCAGCGCACAACGGGCAAACCCCTATGGCGTTGAGTTCATCCGCCAGTGCCTGAGGAATTGCGCGAACATTCTCGACCAGATCCCGCATTCCCAACCGGACACTGGAGACAAAACTGGTGAGGTTTTCCCCCTGGCCGCGAGCGATATTGGTCAGAGCCAGCTCCCACCGGGCACTGGTTTCATACCCCAGCGCTTCGAGGTGTTCGATTGCCTGGTAAGCCGTTCTCCCTTTTTCCTGAACCTCAAGCCCCTTACCGCGCCCCAGGCGATAGACCATTCCGTTGTCGATCATCTCCCGCACGATCCGCCCCCGGCTGGATGGGGTTCCTACCCCAGAGGATGCCCGCAGCGCGCGCTTGAGACCTTCCAGGTCTGTCTCCCGGGTGGAGGGTTTGTGTCCTGGACCCTGGATAACCTCAGTGCACTCCGGTTCAGTCTCCCCCACGATATAACGGTCGAAGTGAATCAACGCCTTCAACAACGTGGCATCGTTCAGCATGGGAGGCGTATTGGTGTGGGCATGGTGAACAAACAGATATTTGAGGGAGACCACCATGTCGGTCGACAACTCTTCCAGACAGTCGCGCCGGCCGACCGGCTTGACCGACCCATGGTAGAACTCCTTCCACCCGCCATTGGCGACAATGGTTTTCGAGGCCCGAAAGGTATCCTCCCCAACCTGAACGTCCACCCTGATCGAGCGGTATTGGTAGGGAGGGTAAAAGGCCGCGATAAACCGTCGAACGATCAACTGATAGATTTTCTTCTGGTCCGAGTTGAGTCGGGTCATGTCCGCCGGTTGCCCCGAGGGGATAATGGCGTGGTGGTCTTCGACAATCTGTTTGTCATCGAAAATGCGCGAGGACTCTTTCTCAAGATTCAACAAATCAGGATCGAATTCGAGAATCTTGTCCTTCTCCAAAACCTGGAAGAGCAACTTCGCATGGTCGAGCATGCCGACGTTCAGGACGGTCGACTCTGTGCGAGGATAGGTGATCAGGTCCAGTTCGAGAGAGAGGTGCTGGGCAATCGATTCTGTCAAATCCAACGAAAAACCGTATAACCGATGCGCTTCCTGCTGCAGGGTGGTCAGGCTGAAGAGTTGCGGAGGAAGCACGGACTTCAACCCAATGGTCGGGTCATCCTTCTTGACCTGGCCGATGACATCCACCACTTTGCCGCGGACCGGGCCCTCTGGTCCGGAATTGGGTTTTATCCGCAAGGACTCCTTCATGGTCTGCCAAGTCAGACCATTGCAACAGATGCGATTGACGGCCCGGTTGGCCTCGTACTTGTCGCGAAACCGGGACCCTTCCTCATGCGACGGTGGGGTTGGTTCTCCCTCCTCCGAGCCCGAGTCAGTCTCAACTTCGACGGTGGGTTTTTCAGGAAGAAAGCCGGTCCCTCCTCCCCCACCGGTCGAGACCCACCCCGCAAGGAACTCGGCCCCTGACCGAGTGACGAACCGCCCCTTGATGGTCCAGAAGTCTTCCGGGACAAAATTTTCCCGTTCCAGTTGACGCTGCATCAGCAGCCGGAGAATAACCGCCTTGACCCGCCCCATGTCCATGGTCTCCCCTAGACGGGAAAACCGGCAAGTCAGGGCCCGGGTTGAGTTGAAGCCGACCAACCAATCTGCCAGCATGCGGGCCAAGCCGGACTGAAATAGCGAGTCCTTGTCCTTGCTGGGGAGCAATCTCCCCATGGTTTCGCGAACATGTTCCGGAGTCAGGGCCCCTGAGGTCCAAAAGCGGAAGACCGGCCGGCGCGTTTCAGCAAACCCGGATTCCTGCAGAATCAGACGGGCAATGACTTCCCCCTCCCGGCCACAGTCCGTCGCGATGACCACCGAGTCGATGTCGGAGCGCAAGAGGTGGTTTTTGACTGCGGCGAAATGCTTCTCATTGCCAGGAATCGGTTCAAACAGGAAGGTTTCCGGGTCAATCGGCAGACTGGGAAGAGAAAACTTGCGCCACTCCTCCTTGTATTTTGCCGGGCTCACCAACCGCAGCAGGTGCCCGCTCAGGAACACGATAATATGCCGATCCCCCTCGAAACAGAACGCACCTCTGGCTGCGTTCTGATCGAGCGCCGTCACAAACTTCTTGGCGACCCGTTGTTTCTCGGTGAGAATCAGTTGCTTGCCCATAGGTGGTTTCCGATCACTTCACTTTGGGGTAGTTCTTGTGGGTTACAGCCCAAATGTCGGCAGTCAGCGGCCTGAGCGCAGTGGGCCAAAAGGGGTCTTTGGTTTCCTCGCTAAGTTCATTCAGCCTCTCCCGTACCCGCTCCAGTTTTTCCAGTTGGGCACGAGGGATAAGCAGAAGGTCACCTGCAGAATCCGCGGTTTGTTGAATCCCCGGCGAACCTGCCCGGTCCTGATCGTTCTTGACAGCCATAAACTCTCCTTGATCAATTTGAGCCACGGGCCAATTATCGTTCTTGGGTTGAAGAAAATTCCGGCATCGGATTGACAAAGGTTGGTGAAATCCCCATCAGGCGCCGCACCTCGCCGGCCGCTGCAGGGGTCACCCGACACAAGGCCTCGGCGATGGCGACTAGGCAGGAACGTTCGCAGGGACCCTTCACCACCAACGGAAAGCCGGGCGTGTCCGAGTAGAGATAGACAACGAATAGGTCCTGGTGGCCATCCAGAAGCAGGTCGAGGCGGACTTTTTTTAACTTCAACTCCGGAAGAAGTTCGACCAGGGGCCCCTGGATATACCCCATCATGGATTTTTGGTTCCCGAGTTGCATCAGCTCCCGGCGCACGCGCTGAAGAACCAGATCTTTTGTCGTTATGGGAAATGCCAGAACTTTTGCCGTGGGTTTCTGCGCCATTGGCCCTTCCTGTCGTTGTTGTTTAGCCACCGAGTAATCTCCTGCCAAAATATTCCAGAAGTAAAAAACTGCGTTCAGTCTCCCCCACCAGATACTCAGGAGAGAGTCCACCCCGGGCGGCCGCTATTCCCACCCCTGCGCCGGCCAGAATCAGCACCAGGATTGTCTCGCTGCCCTGGAAGGGGACATACCAGCCAAGCCCGGACCGTTTTCCAAAAGGTCCTTTTAGAGGGATCCCGCCTGGGGAGAGCCCGTCCTGCAGCAGATGCAACAGCGCTCCGCCGACAAACCACCCAAGGTAGAAAAACAAACTGTCGCCGGTCCAGGCGCCGGCACCAACCAACAGAAGTAGGACCCCCAGGTAGGGATAAGGCCAGTGGCTGGATCCGCGGTGCTGAAACAACCCGGGCAAAAACTCTATCGCGTCCGGAATCACCGATCCTCCCCAAGCCAACCAGGTCGCCATCCCGTTGCCGGTGGCAGCATAGACGGTGGTCACGGTGCACAGTTGATGGTTAATCCATCGCATGCTTAGCCACAGTCCCTTCAACCTTGAGCGAATCGATGATCTTCATGATTTTCTTGGCGTAGGCGATTCGTTTCTCAGGACTTTTAGCGTTGTAGCAACCCAGGCCTTCAGGTGTGTTCCCCAGGCGCCGCAGACAATCGGCAAGAATGTAGGCACCGACCTTGATGTTGTAGCAAGGGTCTCCCAGGCTGTTCCAAACATCCATCCCCAACCGGTCCGGGCGTGCCCACTCGCTGTTGATCTGCATTAACCCGAAGTCGAGAGATTTGTTCTTGTTGTCCCGATTGACGGCCTGGGGGTTGAAGTTGCTCTCCTGTTTGGCGATCGCCCACAGCAACGTCGGATGCACACCGTATATCTCCCCTGCCTCCTGGAAACAGAAGTCGGACGAACTGGCCACAACCCTCTCGGCCCCTCCCAACAACACCGCCCCGCAGACAAAACCAGCCAAAAAGATTCGCAACATGAAGTCCTCCTTGTCATATACACGTAAAAAATCCACAGAAATACAAAAACCCAAAACATTCCGGATGGTTGCACTGCAAACAGAGACAAGAGGCACGCCCAGAACCCTCAAAGGCAGGGTTTTTCTGCTCAAGACGGCCACCTGGACCAAGGTGGTCTCGGCGCCAACGGAAGAACCACATGGAATTATTATGGAAAACGGAAAACTGTGGATTTTTTACGTGTAGAGGGTACAGAGATCTTTTTTCGGGAGGGCGACGCATGAATAGTGAAGAGGATAGTCCACAAGCAGGAGAGAAGGTCCGACGGCCGGCGAAACCAATCTCACCTTTCGGTGCCGCGATAACCGCCTTGGTGATGAGCCTGGTGATCAGTGCGGCAACGGTCAAGGTCTACCATGACCAGTTCGCCACCAAAGTCGTTACGATCGACATGCGCGAGTATGTTGACACCCTCGGCAAAGAGATGATGGCGGGGAAAATCGATCGGGCCGGCGTCGAGGTGGCGCTAAAGGAACTTAATCGCAGGATCCAGGAGGATATGCCTCCGGGAACCATTGTCTTGCTTGATGATGTGGTGGTGACCGATGTCAGTCAAATTCGTCCATAAAATCAAAACCGGTTGGAATAATTTCGAAGCCCGGCAGCGGAAGGTCAAACTTCCCTGGTGGGGGTGGGTAATTGCGGGTGTGCTGCTGGTGTGCGCGGTGGTGCTACCGCGGCACATGATCATTTCCACCACGCCCTCCACCGATGCGACGTTTTTCTGGCGCGCCCAGGTCGACCCCTCCAACGCCGTTCCGGGCAATTACGTGACCTTCATCCACACCAACCCCTGGATGCACGCCGGCGAGCCGATTCTGTTCGTCAAACGCATCGGTTGCGGCGCCGGACAAACGATCACCCGCAATCAGGCGGGCGATTTCTACTGTGACGAGACCATCTACCTTGGGCGGGCCCTGACGGAGGATTCCAAGGGTAACCCTCTCACGCTGACCGACTTCGAGGGTCGGATCCCCGAGGGAATGTTCTTCATGACTGGTGATCACCCCAGGTCCTTCGACAGCAAATACTACGGACTGATCTCGTACTCGGAGTTAAAGGAACATGCGATCCCACTTTTTTAAGATCATGGGGACTCTGTTGCTGGTTGCGGGTATCACTCTCCCAGCATTTGCCGACTCGGGGCCAACCTCCCTGGGGCAGGACAAAGCCCAGTCTCGGGAGTTCTACCAGGACACCAAGCGAGGCTGGTTCTGGTATGAGAAAACCCCGGAGCCAATAAAAAAGAAGAAACCCGAACCGGCAGAACCCCAGGCGCTCGCCCCGGCTCCGGCCGAAAACAAGACCGCCAAAGACTTCACCTATGAAGAACTCTGGACAATGGCCCCTCCGGAATTTCAGAAGGTTTACACCAACACCCTCAACAAGGCGGTGCAAACCCTGGCGGTGGATGATACTGAGGCCTTCTACCAGGCCCAGGACATTGCCCGTCGCAAGGCCGCTGGGTTCGCCAACGTGGCCGCCTATGTGGTGCAGACCAACCCTCAGTACAACGTTATCAAGGATTATCCGGTGGCGACCCCAGGACGCCGAGCCCGCCTAGTGAATCAGGATGAGGAAATCTCCTCGGTCATTCAGAAGGTCCGTGGCAACCATGCCCTGCTCTTCTTCTACTCAACGACTTGTCGTTATTGCGCAGAAGAAGCGGAAATACTACAGATGTTCACCCAGAAATACGGCTGGGAGATCAAAGGTATCGATATCAACAGAGAGCCGGATTTGGCTCGACGGTTCCAGATCACCACAACCCCGACCCTGTTCATGGTTCAGCAGGACAACCCAACCCCCTTCCCGGTAGCGGTCGGGGTAATTTCATTGAACGAACTGGAGTCGAACCTGGTCAGCGGCGTGCGGATGCTGGCCAGTGGCGAACAAAAGGCACCAGTGGAATATTCCGTCTATGACTTCCAGAAGGGATCGTCCTTCGATCCGGAGGCCGAACTGCGGCGGGCTCGGGAAAACAAGCGCTAACCCGCAGGACAATCATCACTGTTCTTTATTGTTCCCGAATACCGGGAATTCAAATCCACACTGCACCTGGAGGCCCCGTGAAAAAGCTGACCTCGATTATTCTACTGGCGGTTTTCCTAACCACCATCGTTGCCCCGGCGCTGGAACGTCCAGCCCAGGCCGGGTTCACTGACGACTGGTTGGCCTCAACCACCGCCGCGGGACCCGACTATGCCCAAGGGCAAAAGCGCGGATACATGACAGGCGGCAGCCTGTCGGCGCGCTGGCAACCCTCCCATGAATACCCTTTGACCATACAAACGCCTAAAATTTCAGCAGGTTGCGGTGGAATCGATATTTTCATGGGGGGTTTCTCTTTTTTGGGTTTCGATTATTTGGTAAAAAAATTTCAAGCCATCCTCATGAATGCACCGGCTCTCGCCTTTCAACTCGCCCTTAAAGCCATGGCCGAACAGGCGGCCACATCCATGACAAGCTTGGAGGGGATCGTTAACGTCCTGAACACTCTGCAGATGGACGATTGTGCCATAGCGACCAAGGCGGTAGGGGAATTCGCAAAAACGGAAAACTGGCAGGCGGGAATGGCCAAAGCGAAGAGTGCGGTCAAAACCGCGTCTGGAGAGTTCGATTCCTGGTTTAAAGGGTCCGAAGAAACGGTCGCAAATAAAGGAACCCTGGCGCCCGCAGATGCCGTAAAAACCGTTGCGGGCTGCTCCTCTGACCTTAAAACCACATTTTTCGGTCAAGATCCGGTGTCCTCTGACTTCACCGGAGCTCTCTTTCTGGACCGGATTTCCTCCTCTGCAAGACTGAATATCCCAGGGGATTATATAAAACTTATCCGAGGTATGGTGGGCGATATCAAGGTTGGATCGGCGGCGGAGGGATTCAAGGTTACGCCAATACTCGAATGTAAAGGAAACTCTGCAGTCAAACTTGACGACATCATTAACGGCAAAGTCGAGCAGCAAGACAGCCTGGGCTTTTGTTCCATTCCGACCGACGTCAATCAGAATCTCTACAATTACGCCTTCCAGCGGATGATGAATATAAGATCCGCGATCACAACCAAAACCCCCCTGGACCCCCAAGAAGAAGGGTTTGTGAAAGCCACCCCCATCCCTGTTCTGGAAGCCGTCAAGCTGGCCGTTGCGTCCGGTCAGGAAAGTTCCCTTATCCCACAGGTCGCGCGTATGGCAGCCACGGCGATCGCTTTGAATATGATTTTGGACATCCACGACCGGGTCAATTACGCCATTGCTAAGGGCAAGGTCGCTTTTTCGGTTACCGCGGGCGCCGGGGCGGGGAATGTACCAGAATCCTGCGCGGTTTCCACTGTGGAAGGCCCGACCTTGGAACACCTCAAGGAGATGAAAAACAATCTCGCCAAGACCTCCGGTTTTTACCAGAGCAGTTACAACATTGCCCTAAATGAAGCACAGGCCTCTTTCGCCTTCATAGGTCAGTTCAAGCAGGTCCAGGCCACCCTGAAAGAATCTGTAACGAGAACCTTCGGTGCCGCTTTTGCGGGACGAGTCATGTAGGCGGGAGCCAATTATGCTGCGAAAAATGCGAATTCTTCTTCTCGTTACTCTCGGGGTGTTATTCCTCTCGTCCCCGGCGATGGCGGCCTACGAATACTATACCTATGATGGGTTTGAGCCTATCGTGAGGGCCTTCACGGCCATTTCTCACATTTTCAAGAACAACCAGATGATCCTCCTGGCGGGTGTCGCTTCGGTGATTGGGATGACCGTGGCGGGAGTCTCCTTCCTGGTCACAAGTGTGTCGGGAGCCAAAGGGTCGGTGGAGATGGTTTTTTTCCCGGCCATTGTCGGCATGGCCCTTTACTTGGCGATGTTCACCCACACCGAAACGTTGATCGTCTACGACTCCCACACCAACCAATTCCAAAGCATTCCGGAGGTCCCCGTCGGGATCGTCTATATCGCCTCGGCGATCAATGATATTGAAGTGGGAATGGTCAATATCATTGAAACGGCCTTCGGAGGATTTGGTTCAGTACAGCAAGCCGCCGGCGCCTACAATATTCTGACTGCTAGCAAATTTTTCGAGGGGGGAGCATTCAGTGCGTATGTCACGACCTCGTTGCAGGCCTATACCAACGACTGCGTACTTTTTGAGATGACGGTCAACCCATCCGGTGGACTTAACCCTGAATCCCTAAGAAAAAGTTCCGATTTCCTCCCTCTCTTTGGGCAGGCAGTCAACCCCGCCATTTTCACCACTTATTTCGATGCCGCCACTCCCAACGGTCAAAACCTTTCCTGCACGGATGCTTGGGCTCAGTTAAACCCAGTATTGACCCAAGCAACCACCTACACCGCAACAATAAGCAAAGCCTGTGGTGGCATGGGATTCGGTGACGACCCATTCCAGCTTGCAAAATGTCGGTCCTTGGCCGAGGGGTTCCTGCAATCCCCATCAGGCGCCAATGTTGCCAGCGCATCGCTCGAAAGCGTTGCCAGGCAGGCCCTTATAGCCAAAACGATTTTCGAGGTGATCAGGGACGGAAGTTCCCTTGAATCAATGACGATGCAAGCCAACAGAACAATGACGTCCAAGGGGATTGGCACCATTGTCGCCTCAAACGAATGGCTCCCTTATTTCAAGGCCGGCATGACCGCCGTATCCCTGGGATTGATCCCGATCGTGGCTGTTTTCATGGCCACCCCACTAGCCGGGCGATCCCTGTCATTTATATTCGGGATATTCATCTTTCTGGCCGCGTGGGGTGTTGCAGATGCCGTGGCGACAGCTTCAGGAAGCATCTATACATACAAACTCTTTGCGGCGATCCGGGATACCGGACTAGGGTTGGATACCTTCATTAATTTTCCGGACTACACCACGAAGATGGCTTCGGTCTTCGGCACCTTGCGATCCATGGCGGTTGCTTTTGCAGGGTTGATTTCCATGATGATGGTGAAGTTTGGTGGGCACTTCCTGGCTGGTATTGGCAGCAATATTATGGGCCAGGTCCAAGGGACAGGAGGGGAAGCTGGCCGGATGGGCCTGCCCGAAGGTCGCACCTCAGCCATGTCCTCGATGATCAGTTCGGCGGGGACCGAGAGTTGGGCCAACAATAACTCGTTCGGCACGATGGCTGGTGCTGACGCCTATGGCCGTCAATGGAACACCGAAGGGTACAAGGCCGGGATGACCAAGGCTTCGGCTTTGGGGATGGAACCGCAGCAATACATGCACGATAGCCAGATGGGATTCAATGTTGCCAAACCAGGTGGCGCCTATTCGGGAACCGTGGCACCTGACGGGAGTGGTATGGTCAACTCCGACCTAAACAGTAAATTTACTCAGAGCCTCGCAGGAACCAAGGGTGCTCCGGCAACTCAAGTCACCCCCACATCCCTTGGATTGTACGGGTCAGAGATCACTGGGCAAACTCACGCTGCCGCATCCAAACAACTCGGGAACCAGGTTGCGCGAAGAGAAAAAGCTGGGGAGGATCTTTCGGCCGCAACTCGCGGTGTAAAATCCAACTTTACTGGGATGCAGGCATCCGTCACTGCTGGGGCGGAGCGAGGCGATTCACAAGCGACAGGCCTGAAAACACTTTTTGATACCGCCGCCCAGAATCAACAATCACTTACCGACGGCCTAGTCGAAAGACACGGGCTAAACCAGGAAGACGCCCGGCTTCTCGGGTCGGAATTGTCTGCAGGTATGCAAGCTGGACTTTCATTCAAAGCTGGAGGAGGGTTGGCTACATTTCTTACCGAGAACCTACTTGGCGCGAAAGGGACTGCTTCAGTTGGTGGCCAATATAACACCCAAGTCGCCGATCGAAAGAAACTCGCAGAGACCATTCAAAGCCTTAGAAGCGAAGATTATAAACAAGCACAAACACTTTCGAATAGTGAACGCGTTGCCATGGATAAGGCGAGTGGTTCCAACTATGTAGAGAAACAAGGTAACGGGAAGCAGTACAGTGACGGATACCGTGCGTCCCTGGAGGAAAGCAAAGGTGCTGGTGCCAATTACGGAAAAGAATGGTCCTCCGAGAACAGCATGCGCGAAAACCTCGAAACAGGAAGAAAAACAGGCGCAATGTCGAAAGAAAACCTCAATCCTGCTCTGGAGGAACATCTCAATCAAAATGTTCCAGGTGGCAAAAACGAAGTCCAAAATCTATTGGCCCAAGCGTCCTCTGCAGGGCCTGAACGCCAGGCCGCAATGGAGACACTGAGACCCCACGTGGCCAATTTCGCTGAAGCACAAGCCGAAAAAATCCTTGGTGGACAAATAGGCCAGGCGGTTACAGCGGGAGGCGCGGCCATTAGCACAGAGGTGGGTGATGCTCAGGCGAGAGTCAAGGACCAAATTACTGCAGACGGCACCCCGGCTCAGGCCCACGGGCAAAACACCGCCGAGGTACAACAACGGGCCACCGCCGCTGGAGTCGCCCCTGGTGCGACTCCCAAGCCTGTTGAAACAGGCCTAGGGGCCCCAACCGAGGAAAACTACTATGCCAAGGCGGCAGAAGTGAAGGGAAATCTACCAGAGGTTGCCGTAGGCAAAGCGCGCCTGGAAGAGGGCGGGGGAATACTTCAAGACCAACATGACCACGCAAAGGATACAAGCAAAGCCGTTGCCCTCACCCAGGTCGCGGGTGGAGAATTGCATGGGGCTGCTGATTCCATTGGTTCAGGAGCCAAATCTGTTGCAACCTTCACCTTAGATAATATGTTGGGGCGCAAAGGTTCGGAAAGAATGGAAGGCTTGGATATTAAAGGCGGCATGTCCAACCCGGACTCGCCAATGTCACCAGCACATCATTTCGGGCCACGGAAAAGCGAAGAGAAAAAAGAAGAGCGGGGTGGGGATAAAGACAAAAAATGAGAAACGAATAGAGGAGAGAAGTCCCGGGCGGAGAATACCCGCCCGGGTTAGTCCCAGTAAAACCAATTAATTCTGGTGCTGGGGATTGGTTCATGGTGATCATGGTGGCATGAACACTTACAACCAGGGTCCGTTCTTGAATCATCAGATTTGTAAAACCGACCAAGCAGTTTAGACAGGCCCCAAATCGGAAGAACAATGAAGAGGATAAACCCAACCAAAGCCCAAAAAACTTCCATCTTACTTCCTCCTTTCCGCCACCACCGGTGACTAATAATCCCACTCTGTTTCCAGAGCAAATTTGATGCCGTACCTTGCATATACACCCTATAAAAAACCCTGTCAATGAGTTGGACTGAATTTCCGTCCAACACGCTGACAGGGGTCTATCAATAATGCAGGTCGGCTTTCAATAAAATCCCTTACGGATCGCCTTCACGAACGCGGTGAGCGATGGGCTCTGAGATTCCTTGTTGATTCGCTCGAGCATATAATCCAGAGCCGCATCCCCTTCCAGCGCCCACCAGGAACCGACCTGGTAATTCTCGTCCATCCCCTCACTCACCTGTCCCATGCCGGCAATGTTCTTAACCCCGCGGACAAAGACCACGGCTGGGACCTTGGTAATCTTGTAGCGGTTAAACAACAACGGGTCGATCTGCACCTCGGCCAAGAAGCTCTCGCATTTCTTATCGTTCTGAACCTGGGGGATGCAGGCCGGATCCTTCGCCATCAACCGCTGCATATAGTCCATGGTCGGCTTGATCTTATCAGCTCCACCCACAAACCCTCGCATTACCATGATCGCCAACGGATCCCGGGCATTGTCCAGAGCTGCCAGATAAGTCCGCACCGTCGCCTCCGGCATTGAGCTCGAGAAAAACAGGTAGACTCGCTCATCCTCGGCTAGAAACTTCCTCCCTGGGGTCTCCTGGACGGGCTTTTGAGGGTCGACGGGGGTGCCACGCAGCTGCTCGCCAAAGACCTCGACCTTGAGGCGTTCCTGCTCGGCCTTGACCTTGGCCTGAAAGGCATCGGAGTAGACCGTCTCAGCGCTCTTGCCGGCGGCTTCGGCCGCCTGCTTGCTAAAGCGATTATTGTCCGCAGAGACCCCCTTGGTTTTAAGGTCCTTCTCGGCACCCTCCCCTTTCTTCATCGCCCCATCGACCATCTTGGAATCCAGAGTCATGATGGTGTGGTTTTTCCAGAAGGACCCGTTATTGTAGAGGTTGACCTTGCCGAGACCGGCCGACACCGACACGTTGAGCATCCCCTGACCACCCTGGGTGCACGCCGCCGGCGTGGTCAGGTACACCTTGTCATTTTCGATTTTATCCACAACCGAACAGGGAGATGGTCCCTGGAAAAAGGTCGTCTTGGTTTCCTGAGCCTGCCCTACCCCGCCCCAGACCAGGCCGGCCGTAAGCAAACCTGCGATCATTACCGATTTAGTTGCTGCAGCCATGTCGAGTTTCCCGCCCTTTCAATTCCAAACCTTCAAACACCCGGACCTCAACCCCGCAAGTCTGGGTGTCGTTTAATGCCACCGCCCGGAACACCCAGGCGCCATCGTCGAATTCCGCCACCCCGGTTTGCCGCGCCTGCGCAACCACCCGGGCCATCGTCTCTTCCGCCCCCTGATGCCCAGCAAGTCCAGGCAGACGGGTTTGCTTCTTCGCTCGAACCTGACCGGCGCAATACTGATAGTTCCAGACCGCCGACTCCTGAACCGAAGCATTGTCCTGCCATTTATGGATGACGGAGGCATGATCGCAACCTCCCAGCACTCCGTTGTAATACCCCTCGTAGACTCCCCCGCCGTGACCCTTCTGGGTTAAATCTCCCTGGGCAGACAGAACCTTGAGAGCTACCTCGTCAAAGGGGTCCTGCGGCGGCGAAGGGGCGCTCGGTTTGTCGCCATAACCGGTCAGACCTGCCAGGGGCGGCAACTTCACATTGAACCCGTAGATCAGGGGCATCTCCAGGATTCGCTCGTACATGGCCTTTTTCTGAACCCGTTCGAGCTCCGGTTGCACTGTCGCCAGGATTTTATCCGCGGTGGTCCCATCCCTAAACTGGATATCGCGTTTGCCGCCGCTATAAGTGTGCATGTTGACCGCAAACTCGCGCTGACCACCGCTGCAGGAAATAAAGAAATCCGTATTCCAGGTCATCCCCTCAAAAACGAAGAAACCGTACAGCCGACCCGCACCAGGGCGCATCAATAAACCATCAGGGTCGCGAAGGAGGTAGGAAATCTCCCCTCCTTGATTTTTGCAAAGTCCGCTGTACCCAAGCAGGTAGAAAAAGTTGGAGTCCCGCTCCCCATAAGGCCGCGGCAAATGTTCCCAATTACTGACCCCGATCATCTTTAAACCCTTCTGCAGGGTCTCGGATAGAGTGTCGTCCTCAGGGCGCCGAAAGTCCCAATTGGAGGCGTTGCGCAACCCCGGAGGCGGAGCCACCAGGTTCTGCTGTGGCGGTAAGGTTGGTTCCTTGTAGACGAAGGGTTGGGGTTGGTCGTGGACAATCACGATATCCCCGACCACCCCGCGCACCATCAGACTCTGACCCCCGATCGGTTCGCGCTGCCGACGTTTGAACAGGGAAAACTGCCCGCGCATCCGCACCATTGGCGGATGCTCCTGCTGGGCGTTGATCTGGGCAGTGGAAATAAAATCCCCATAACCAAAAGGCTGCTTCTGCCCGGTTACCGGATGGTGATAGGCGTAGTTACCGGCCGCATCCAGAAACAGCGAAACGGGGACCCATTCGGTGGCGTTGGCGCGGGTGAAGCTGTCATAGGCCGAAACCAAAACCTCCGGGGTTCCCCCCAGGGCCAGGGCCTCGCGCACCAACTCAACATAAAGAGCGGACATCCGGCCCGCCGGCACAAGAAAACTGTGATGGGCATCCAACGGAGCCAGGCGGGAGACTTCCTCCGACGCCACCAAGCGCTCACGCAAGGACTCGGCGCCGGCGGGTTGTCCAACCAGAACCCCCAGCAATATCCCTAAACTCACCCAGACTTTGCTCCCCATACACCCTCCCTCGCGGCCCCAGTGCTTACTGCCTCCGATGCCCTCGCCTCCTCCTGCACCTTCTCCTCAATCAGCCTGGCCACATAATGGCTGAAGACGAACTCAAAGCCTTGTTCGTCCGCCTTGGCCTTCTTCCCCCGAATGAATTCTTCCAGCTCCGGGGGAAGGCTGACACTCCTGCGAACATATTTACTCATGTTAATGCCTCAAGGGAAGGACTTGGCCAAAAAAAGTTCCAGAAAAATGTCTCACATGAAGCAACAGATCCGTTTTCGAAACACCAACCAGGAGAAATTGTCCGAGGACCCTTGCCCGGTTCCTGTCGCCGGATTGGCTCCCGCCTGGTAAAACCAGGAGGATTTGCCCACCGGATAAGCCTTCATCCGGGTCAGAGGTCGCTGCGGCTGCAACTTATAATTCGGCTTGACCCAGATAGGTGTGGGAACCGGCGCGCAGTACCATAAACCGAGATCCCAGAGCAGCATCATGCGGGACAGTTTGTAGATCGTCCGCGATGCCGCAGTCATCGAGGCTTGGATAATGTTTTCGTTGGCGACGTGTCCATTCATCGGGTAGGCACTACCGCTGCTCCCCACACACCAGAACAGGGCCTCCAAAGGGCGCCAGAGGTTGACCGACACCGCGTCGGCGACACAGGCCATCTGAGCGATCGGGTTCGAGAACAACAACACCTCCGGGTGTAGCAGCATGGAGAGGCTATCGTCCTGCCAGAGCGGATCCACCTCCGTCATATAGGCGACGTCGAACCCACTGGTCTCGGCACAGGCCATATCGGTCAACACCCCGAGAATGGCCCAAACCGGGTAGATCAACCAGTGGGATTGAAAGGTGGTGTGCTGGGAGCCGGCCTCCACATCCCCCTGGCTGGTTCCCATCAATTTTCCAGTGGACGAAGACGACACGCTGAACCCCAGGGATGGAAAGAAGAAGGGGTCCTTGACGGTCTCCACCACCCGGTTTGGTTCCCAGTAGGAAATCGGCACTCCGATCCTGCGAAAAATCGGTGGGGGCAAAGGACAGGTACAAATCGCACCGGAGGTGTAGTCCGGAGTATCGTAGCCGCTGCCGGCAAACAGAGTCACCCCGGCCAATTTGAAGGGGAGAATTTCCCCCCAGGCCGTTTCGGTGAGCGGGTTTACAAAGGTGCCGCGCGGGACCGCCTGGGACGAGGTAGAAAACAGCAGCAGGGAAAAAGCCAACAACAGTGTCTTGCGCATCACGCCCCCTTCTTCTTATCCGGCAGCAGAATTTCTTCAACTTCCATCATTTTCCCCTGAGGCCGAATGACGCAGGGAGCCGATTGCAGCTTGAACTTCTCCGCCACCGGTTGCATCAGGAAGAAGGCCGGCCGCCCCAGTTTCTCTCCCACATCGAAATAACTGCCCCCCGCCAACAACAGCCGTACCGTCATATCCCGACTGTAGGCCGAGCGGGCAAACCACTCCACCTGCTCCGGGTCATCGCCGTTGATGACCACCATTTGTGGAACCGGCGCCAGCAGGTAATCCATGGGGTTGTAGGTATAGCCCTTGGGGTAGAGGATCCCACCCTTACCGTCCGGGATGTCCATATCGAGCACATAGGTCATGTCGACTTTAAAGGTGCGCCCCTTGGTGGTTTTGGGCAACACCACCAGGTTGGAGGGCTTGAACTCCTTGACCCGCTTTTTGACCTTTTCCGGGTCAACATGGGCCTTGATATCCACCTGGTTGGCCCGGGTGCGAACCTCCTCGATAAAGTCTGGTTCGGCGATCGGATAGGTGCGGCCGACCGACCCCAGGAGCTTGGCCTGCCCTACCCCAGGAAACAGGCAGAACAAGGCCAGAACGAGGAGTGCCTTACTTGGCGAAAAATTTCTGAATCGCATTGGTTGCGTCCTCTTGGATTTTGCTGCCATTTACGGTCGGCATGATGTCCGGGAAGGCCTCGGAGAGGTCCAGTTTGCCAAAGTCGATGGCCGAGAACTGCGCCGGCGAGAACCCTTCGCAGTTCGGTTGTTGAGGCGTGCCCCAACCGCTATCAGGCTGGAATGCCTTCAATTGAATTCGCCCCTGATCATGAACGATTCGGGCCAGCTTCGATTCGAAGACGCAGAAGACCTTGGCCGTTTGCACACAGCCAACCGCCGGCCACTTCGAGACACAGAAATCACCGATATAATGGGCCCGCTCCTGGGTTTGGGCAAAAGCGACCTCGGTGCTCATGGTCGGACACACCTTTTGAATAAACAGGAAGGAGGCCGGATCGGGGTTGCAGCAGTTGAAGAAACTGGTCTTGACTCCGGATTTGAGACAGTATTTGCCTTTCCCACTGAAGATTTTGACTTGGCCGATGCACTCACCGGTGGCCGGGTCGATAGTCCCATCGTTTTGGTAGTCCTCGAAAGCCGGCTCCTCATCGATAGAGGGGTCTGGGGTACAGGCGTTTGGGGAACAGAAGGTTTCCGCTTCGGTCAAGGGCGCTTCCTCGATCAGCTTCGGCGCCAGGGTGATCGACCCGGCCATACCGCCACCCGGGGTGTAGAAGGCCATCTGCCCATCGGTCGGCCGCAGGTCCAGGACATCCGGGATTACTACCGGCAAACCCGACACGGTGACCAGCCCGTTGGCATGGGTCAAGGTCAGGGTTCCGACCACCATCCCTGTGGCATCGGACCAGACAATGGTTTCGCCCTGCCCTTCAGCACTCCAATAACCGTCCTGCCACATCTTCCCGGTCACCACCACCCTGCCGCCGGAGACCGCGAACTCGAGATAACTCTTATCCCCCAACCCGGGCCCACCCAGAAGCAGGTCGGTAACCAGGCGGTTGGGGACCCCCACCTCGGGATAAAAGAAGTAGTAGTCGGACAGATCCACGGCGCCCGAGACCACAATTCCGTCACGGACACAGATTTTTTTCGCCGAATCCAGACTGCCTCCGTTTGGACATCCCTTGATGATCTGAGCACTGGACGCCGTCGGGGCACAGGGGAAATCCCCGGCCGGGCAGATCGTTCCACCACCGACCCCTGAGCAGGTGTTGGTCGCTACGTCATAGATCGAATTGTTTGGGCACTGCACGATCGACTCGCACATCCGGACCGGCGGACCGAAGTACGAGGTCCCCTCACTGCAGTCCACCTTGGGAGGGTTAACGCAGACCCCCAGGGTGCGGGTGAATTCAAACTGTTGGGTCCCAGGAAAAGCGGCATCGGTGGAACATTGAGGGTTGGCGACGCATTTCCCCGAGGGTGCGTCATAATCCATGGACCCACAGTTGTAGGTGATGGTGGTTTCGCACCGATTGTCCGTAGTGCTGTAAAGGCCAGGAGAGCAGACTTTGGGCGTGTAGCAGACCTGCAGGGCGCTGTCCCAGGACAGGGTTCCGCAATTCACCGCGGCCGGCGCCTCGCACTGATCCGACCCGGTATTCAGCGCCCCGCCGGCGCAGGCCGCCGCCACCCAGCAGGTGGAGGTGGACAGCTCCAGGGCCAAGCCTGGGTCGCAGACCTTGGAGACGCTGTCGAGACACTGGTCCAGGGGATTCGAGTAAGCCCCGGGAGCGGTACAGGTTTGGGATTGGGAACAAACGCCGCCGTTCAGGGTAAAACCGGCCCCGCAGGAGGTGACAACGACCGTCTCGCACCGGTCCCGCGCCGGGTTGATCCCTCCAGGAGCCCCACAGTCAGGAGTCCTTATGCACACCCCGGACGCCGAGTCATAGCCAGGCTGACAAAGGTAGGTCGCGGGGGCAGCGCATCTGTCGATCGATCCACTCAGCGATCCACCTGCCGAGCATGTCGCCGCCGCTTGACACACTCCATTGGTCGAATCGAGCTGCATCCCTCCCGAACATGTCTGGGTACTGTCGGCCTGGCAGAGATCGGAACCGGTGTTGAGCACCCCGCTTGCACAAGTCGCCGCTCTCGAACAGAGATCGACCACCACATCCAGGGTTTGCCCGGCGGCACAGACATTATTGCCATTGGTGCACTTATCGGCAGCCGCCGAATAGGTCCCTGTTCCACTACAGGCAGGGTTCGTCGAGCAAAGCGAGCCCCCGAGAGAAAACCCGCCCGGGCACGCCAGGATATATGGGGTTTCGCACTTATCAGACGATGTGTTCAGCGCCCCAGGAGCTCCACAGGAGGCTCCCGCTTCGCACTTGCCGGCCGCCGCATTAAAAACGAAACCGCCGGACGGACAGTTATTGCTTGCCGTCGAGGTGCATTGTGCCAAAGCACTGCTGTAGGTCCCACCGGTACAGGTCGGGGCCACGATGCAAACCCCACCCGTCAGAACCATGCCGCCACTGCACCCTGCAGTCGCACCCTGATAGCAAACATCGCGAGATCCATCCAGATCCCCACCGGTGCAGGTCGGGTTGACCACACAGGAACCAATGACTGCGTCATAGGTTCCACTTGAGCACTGAGGGTTGTTGGTGGCATGGCAGACATCGTATAGGTAGTCCATGTCCCCAGAGGGACAGTTTGGTGTTGAGTTGGTTGTTGTGGTGACCGTGCAGGTGGTCCCGGATAAAGTTCCACCAGATGGGCAAGAATAACCTACTGGCGTAGACGTGTTTGTCATTCCATAACGGGGACCAGCTACTGTTGGTGGTCCGAAATCTGCGCTAGTTCCCGGGGGGATATACACAGAATATATTACAGGTGGTGCCGATTGAGGAGTTCGAACTAATCTTTGTGTAATAACACACGTTGATGAAATTGTTGCATTGTGAATTTGTTTAATGCTGCCTCGGAAATAATAATCCGTAACGTTCGGAGGTATATTGTATGTGAATGTTGTTCCAATCACTCTGTCAATAATAGTACACACCGAATAAACCGGAGTAGCCGGATAAGACGATGTCGTGGTCGTCACACAGGCATTCGTCGTCGGATTATACGTCCCAGAGGAACACGTCGGAGTTCGTTCACACCGATTGCGGCTTGAAATATACGAATATCCTGCGGGACACCCCGGCGATGAGGCCGTAAGACACTTATTATAGGTGGTGTTGTAGGTTCCAATCGAGCATACCGGGGCTCGCTCGCAGCGGTTCTCGGATGCCACATAGGTGTAACCGGCAGTCGGGCAGGAATACCCGGGAGTGGCCTCGCACCGACCTGTCGCTACCACGAAAGTCCCGCTGGCGCAGGTTGGTGCAGCGGTGCATAACCCCAACCCGACATTAAAGGTATATCCGGAGCTACAGGTGGTCCCGGTAGGGTCCGCCTGGCAGGTATTGGCGGTCGGCGAGTAGACCCCGGGGGCCACACAGGTCGGGGTGCTTTCGCACAACCCGGTCGCGCCGTTCAGGGTGTAGCCGGAACTGCAGGTTTGCGGCGCCGGCAATTCGCATTTATCGGTCGATGGGTTCAGCACACTGCCATCGCTGCAAAGAGCGCTGGCGACGCACTGATCCAGACCCGGATCCCACCCAAAACCTGTTGGGCAGGGTTGCAGGGGCGCCTCGCAGCGATCCCGGCCGGCATGGTAAACCGTTCCCGAACCACATGTCGGCGGCTGCTCGCATTTGCCCGAGACCGGGTTGTAGGTCCCTGTACTGCAGGCTTGGTCAACCGGCAACTCGCACCGGTCCCGCCCCACATGGTAGCCGCCACTAGCGCAAGTCGGCGCATGAACGCACTGTCCAAGCGCCGCATCGAAGTTATAATTGGTGGGGCAGCTGGTCCCCGAATTCGGCAAGGTGCAGAGATCGCTGGCGGGATTATAGACTCCACCCGAGACACATATGGCGCTTTGGAAGCAAACATTATCCTGATTAGCACCAATCTTCCGCTGGTCGCTGGCGCGACATATTCTGACACGACCGGCACGTAACTTCATGGCATTGCTCCTAAGGAGGTGTGCCGTGAAGATGAATCGGATCCAGTTCCAAGCTGG
>Ga0209231_1000242_pt1 | contig 36797 bp, 30 predicted proteins | sample Deesub45470m_DNA_FD_188086 | JGI IMG/M metagenome (GOLD analysis project Ga0209231, IMG submission 188086) | Deep subsurface microbial communities from North Pacific Ocean - 450_OLKR46/470m Metagenome (SPAdes) (version 2) | ecosystem: Environmental > Terrestrial > Deep subsurface > Unclassified ... | reverse complement strand
TCGACGCCGAGATCAACGGCGCAGCCGAAACCTCCGAACAGGAAGATGGACTGGTCCTGGCCAGCGAGATCCTCCCCGCCGGGCTGCCGATCCTCCCCCTGCGTCCCCGCCCCGCCTTCCCCGGACTGCTGATCCCCATGGCCATCAGCGGACAAGCCGAAGTCGCCGCAGTGCGTCTGGCCATGGAGAGCTCCTCCCAGGCCATCGGCCTGGTGCTGGTCCGCGACCCTGATGGCGACGATTCGCCCGAAAACCTGCACCGCGTCGGAGTCGTCGGCAAGATTCTCAAGGTCATTCATGCCGACGATGAGACCGCCCACTTTCTCGTCAATTGCATGGAGCGCTTCTCCATCGAGGAAATCTCCGAGGCCGGCGAAGGTCTCTTCGCCCGGGTCCGCTACCATTCCAGCCCCGAACTCCAGGTCAACGCCGAGCTCAAGGCCTACTCCATGGCGATCATCGGCACCCTCAAGGAGCTGGTGCAGATCAACCCCCTCTACACCGAGGAGATCAAACTCTTTCTCAACCGCTCGAGCATGGACGATCCGGGGCGCCTCGCCGATTTCGCCGCCAACCTCACCAGCGCCGACGGCCAGGAGCTGCAGAAGATCCTCGCCAACTACGACGTACGCAAGCGCATCGACCTCGTCCTGGTCCTGCTGAAGAAAGAACTCGAGGTCTCGCGCCTGCAGACCAAGATCACCAAGGGGATCGAGGAGAAGGTTTCGGCCCAGCAGCGGGAGTTCTTTCTCAAGGAGCAGCTCAGGGCGATCAAGAAGGAACTCGGCCTTGAAAAAGAGGGGAAGACGACCGAAATAGAAAAATTCCAGAAGCGCCTGAAAAAGCTCAAGCTCAACCCCGAAGCGGAGAAGACCGTGGCCGAGGAGCTGGAAAAGCTGGCCCTCATCGAGCCCTCCAGCCCCGAGTACAACGTCACCCGCAACTATCTCGACTGGCTGACGATCCTCCCCTGGGGACTCAACAGCCGCGACTCCTTCAATCTCGACAAGGCCAAGAGGGTTCTCGACCGCGACCACTACGGCCTGGAAGACGTCAAGGAGCGGATCCTCGAATTCATCGCCGTCGGCAAGATGAAGGGTGACATCTCCGGTTCGATCCTCTGCCTGGTCGGCCCCCCCGGAGTCGGCAAGACCTCCATCGGCAAGAGTATCGCCGGCGCCCTCGGCCGGCAGTTCTATCGCTTCTCACTCGGCGGCATTCGGGACGAGGCCGAGATCAAGGGGCATCGCCGCACCTACATCGGCGCCATGCCCGGCAAGTTCATCCAGGCCATGAAGAGCGCCGGAACCGCCAATCCGGTGCTGATGCTCGACGAAATCGACAAGATCGGCGCCTCCTTCCAGGGGGACCCGGCCTCGGCCCTCCTCGAGGTCCTCGACCCGGAGCAAAACGGCACCTTCCGCGACCATTACCTCGACGTCCCCTTCGATCTCTCCAACGTCCTCTTCGTCGCCACCGCCAACCAGATCGACACCATCCCGGCGGCCCTCCTCGACCGCATGGAGGTGATCCACCTCTCCGGCTACATCCTCGAGGAGAAGGTGGAAATCGCCAGGCGCTACCTGATCCCCAAGGCATTGGAGAAACACGGCCTGGTCAAGGGGCAGGTGACCATCCGCCGGCCGGCCCTCAAGGCGATCATCGACGGCTATGCCCGGGAAGCCGGGGTGCGGACGCTGGAAAACCGCATCCGCAAGATCATGCGCAAGGCGGCCATGGCCTTTGCCGGCGGGGACCAGGAAAAGATCGTCATCGCCACCAGGGATCTCCAGACCTATCTCGGCCAACCGGTCTTCACCACCGAGGAAGTCTTCCAAGGAGTCCCCGGGGTCGCCACCGGCCTGGCCTGGACCAGCCACGGCGGCGCGACGCTGCAGATCGAAGCCACCGCCATGCCGAGCAAGACCAAAGGGTTCAAGCAGACCGGGCAGCTCGGCAAGGTCATGGTGGAAAGCTCGGAGATCGCCTACTCCTACGTCATGGCTCACCTCGAGGAGTACGGCACCGCCGCCGACTACTTCGACAACCACTTCGTCCACCTGCACGTCCCCGCCGGGGCCACCCCCAAGGACGGCCCCTCCGCCGGCGTCACCATGACCACCGCCCTCCTGTCGATGATCACCGGCATCCCGGTGAAGAAGGAACTCGGCATGACCGGAGAACTGACCCTAACCGGCCGGGTCCTCCCCATCGGCGGGGTCAAGGAAAAGACCATCGCCTCCCGCCGCGCCGGCCTGACGACGTTGATCTTCCCCGAGGGGAACCGCAACGACTTTCAGGAACTCGCCGACTACCTCAAGGAGGGGCTCGAGGTCCACTTCGCCCGGGAGTACCGGGACGTCTACCGCATCGCCTTCGACAAGTAGCCGTTTCATCACCCCTGTTCCATCAACCTTCAACCTGGAGTTTTGCATGACCGTTTCCGAGCTCAAAACCGCCGTCATGGCCCTGCCCCTCGACGAGAAGAAGTCCTTTATCCTCGAAGCCCTCCCCGGACTGGCCTCGGATGCCATGGCCGATCCCTCCTTCATGATGGAGCTGTTGCCGGTCCTCCTCGGCATCGTCAAGAAGAGCGGCATCGACATCCAGCAGCTCCTTCAGTTCGCCATGATGATGCAGGGCGCCCCCGAAGGCGGCGTCAATCGCTGAACCGAAACGATAGAAATGCACACAAAAAAACCACCGGCAGCGGTGGTTTTTTTGTGCGCATTTTCCCGGTAGTACCCGGTTAGGTCATTGCAGTCTCTCGGCAGAGCATGAAACCACCGTCTTGTACCCTCCCCCAGCCCTCGAAGGGAGGGGAGCTTTAAGTCCCCTCTCCCCTTTAAGCCCCGATCCTGCTGCCCAGATAGCCCCCACCTCCAGCAAGATAATCGGAAAAGAGCTCGGGGAACTCGGGAACCACCGAAGTGCGCACCGACTCCCGTTCGAGGAGGGCTTCGCTCCAGCGCCGCACCTTCGGAAGATTGTCGAGAAGACCAAGGGGGAGGATCCCGTCCATCAGAGAGATACGGAAAAAAGCCGGGGCGATGGCGGCGTCAATCAGGGAAAACCCGGTTCCGTTGAAAAAGGGCCCTTCGCCGAGCTGGCTCTCCAGGCGTTGCAGCTTTTCCCGGGCCGCCTGCCGACCCTCCTCGAACGCCTCGCCGTCCTCGGCCAGCGCCATCCGGTGCAGATCGACGAAGATCTCGGAAGAAAATTCGATCCAGGCCCGGTTGAGCGCCTTTTGCAGGGGATCGGAGGGATGGAAGGACGGCGGAGTGACCTCGTCGAGGTATTCGAGAATGACCGCCGACTCGAAGAGGACCGTCTCCCCCACCTTGAGGGCGGGGACCTTCCCCAAGGGCGAGAGGCGCAGGAACCAGTCGGGCTTGTTTTTGAGATCGATGTAGGTGACGTCGTACTTGATCCCTTTTTCGTTCAGCAGGACGACCGCCCTCTGGACGTAGGGTCAGAGCTTGAAGCTGATGAGCTCGAATTTCTCTGTCATGGCAACCTCCATTTATCGAACGATAGCAACCGAAAGAAGAAAGTCAAACACTCCCTCCCGTCCCCTCCTTTTCACCCCGATTCTTGCCAACGATGCTTCAGCGTTCATAATGGAAAAACCCCGCTACCCAAAGGGAGACGTTTCAGTCTCCCGACGGGACAGCTGTTGAGGGGAGAGGAGACCGGGCGTGCAGATTTTCCTGAAACGGGCCTACGCAGATCCCGCCCCGAAGGACGGGCTGAGGGTTCTCATCGACAGACTCTGGCCGCGAGGGGTGAGCAAAAAGGAGGCGGCCATCGACCTCTGGCTCAAGGAGATTGCCCCCAGCAACGCCCTGCGTAAAAGCTTCGGCCACGACCCGTCGCGATGGGAGGACTTCCGGAAGAGCTATTTCACCGAGCTCGACGAGCGCCCCGACCTCGTGGAGATCCTGCGGGAAAAAATCGCCGCCGGACCGGTCACCCTGGTCTTCGCCGCCCGGGACGAACAGAGGAACAACGCCGTCGCCCTCAAGGAATATCTGGAGAGCTGACTATACGGGGCCGGCGGTTCCTAGTGTCCCGTTTGGTTAGTCCATGCAGATAATTCTGAGGTATTTTGGTCGCTGCCAAGGCGGGTCGACGCAGGCCTAGCCAGGCTTAAGCCGAGGAGACCCAACGCAGGGAGCGGCCAAAAGGACCAGAATTTATGGACGGAATTAACCAATCGGGACACTATCGGCGCGCGGCCTCGAAGACCCGGGCTGGAAGGTCGGTCTTTCCGGCGGCGGTCAGTTCGCCGAAGTCTCCGCGCAGCGCCTTGAGGGAGTAACGTTCCAGTTCGATTTCGCTCTGGGTCCGCACCCGCAGTCGACGAAAAAGCGGTACCGGCGGACACCACCCCTGCAGGGCGTGCTGCAGCAAAAATCCCATGACGAGCGCCGAAATGAGGTAGAAGCGCCGGTTCACCGCCAGGCCGAGCCCCATTCCGAGGAGCGCCAGGGTCGAGGCGTTGGCTTCGAGAAGCCGCTCGATATCCCACTCCTCGTCGAGTTCCCGCAGCCGCTGATCGATTTCATGGGGATGATCGAGGTAATACCAGAGACGCTGCGCCGTCTCCTTTTCGATCCGGACCGTCTTCCACCCTGCCGAATGCAGGGCGACACGTTGCGTCGTGGCCGGCAGTCTCATCGCGCACCTCCCTCTCCGGTTGTCTCCTGGCAGTATGTGTCTTCCGCTTTGAAGTTTAGCACGATTTTTGGCGAATACTCACCCTCTTGCCTTCGGGAGGCGGTCATGGTATTGTCCCGGAAATTACCGGACAATGCCGGCTATCCTACTTTGAGAAAAGGAGAAAATTCATGCGAAGCGGTATTAAAGGGCTGATCTGGCTGCTGGTCATCTCCGGGGTGCTTGTGGTCACGGGAGGCTGCGGTATGCACGGCAAACACCATCGCCAGATGAATTGCGCCAACTGCCAGGCCCATGGGATGAATGCAGGAGGTATGACGGCGATGCCGATGGCGGCCGACCCGGCGGCGCAGCGCAGCGACCTCCTGTATGTCTGCAATTGCGGCCCGGAGTGCAAATGCAACTCGGTGAGCGTCCGCCCCGGCGACTGCGCCTGCGGCAAACCGATGATGCCCTACCATGTGGTCAAGGTCGAAGGGGACGAAGCCCTCCTCTGCACCTGCGGCGCCAACTGCGCCTGCGCCCTCGACAAAAACGACGGCAGCAAATGCGGCTGCGGTATGGAAGTCAAGCGGGTCAGCCTGAAAGGGACCGGCATCTACTTCTGCAACTGCGGCGGTTCCTGCTTCTGCAATACGGTCTCCGGCGAACCGGGCGCCTGCAAATGCGGCATGCCCCTGAAGACGATCAACTGACCGAAGACGCGACCGAAAGAGAAGGGGGAGGCGGGCATTTCAGGCCCGCCTCCCCCTCCTTATAAAACCTTCCCCATCAAAACTCCGGAACTCCCTCCCCCTGGGTCTGAAAAAAGGCCTCCCCTTCGCAAAAAAGATCCCGGTCGACAAAGTGCCGCACCCTCTCCAGATAACTCCGGGCGATAAACGCCCGCAAGATTTTCTGCTTCTCCTCCTGCCGGTCAAAGACGATCCCCACATAATATTCCGGACAGCTCTTCCATTCCCCCCGGGAGACGGTGTAGATCGCCCGCGCATTGATGGTCAGGGGAGCTTTGCCGAGCTGCAGCCGCAGCTCCAACTCCTCACCCCGAGGCACTTCCCGGGGATACTCCAATCGTCCGCCGAGAGAAGAAATACTCACCAGGGAACAGATCTCGCGGCGGCTCCCCTCCCGCACCTCGATCTCCTGCGGAAGGGCGAGGCGCAGGTAGCGCCGGGGGGGAACATGACAATGGGACTCCAACTCCTGCCAAAGGACCTCGAGGGAGAGGGGAAAAGAAAGGGGTCCTGACGTGCCGAGACGGACCACCGGCCCTTCCTCGGCTGATGGTTCGACGGCTTTGTCGGCGAGAATCAGTTCGCAGGGACCGTCGCCAACGACCTGATAACGCCACTCCCGAAGGATCGCGGCGAGAACGGCCTGCAGCCCTGGGTTGCCGATCCGCAGGGCAACCCTGGGTTTGTCCGGAGCATCGTCGATTCTGTCGAGAAGCATAAAGAGGAGAGTCTCCCGTCAGAGGGGGAAAGGGTGAAAATCGAGAACGATGGCCGTGCAGTCATCCGCCGGCGAATCCGGAGCGCCGAAGGAGCGTAGGGCCGCAAAGAGCTGGTCGAGAAAGTGCAGATGGTCGCCGTTTTTGTGGAGAAGGACCTCTTCGAGACGGGAGCGGCCGAAGAAGATGCCGTCGCCGTCCATTGCTTCGGTGATGCCGTCGGTGTAGAGGAGAAAACGGTCCTCCTTCTCGAAGCGGAAGGTCCCGAGGGTGATGTCCGGATCGTCGAAGAATCCCACGGGGGGGGCCGTCGTCGCCAGGCTGTGAATCACCTCTCCCCGGCGCACCAGGGGTGCCGGATGCCCGGCGTTGACGTAGGACATCTCCAGGGTTTCGGGGTGGATGACCCCGCAGAAGAGGGTCGAGGAGAAGTAGTGGTCGAAGACCTGTGAACGGGTGGCAAAGGTCTGCAGGAAGTCGTTCACCTGCCGCACCAGCTCCAGAGGGGAGCAGAGTTCCCGGGCCGAATGATGAATGTAGCCGTAGAGAAGGGACATGACGACGCTGGCATGCAGACCGTGCCCGGTTACGTCGCCGAGAAAGATCGCCTGGCAGCCGTCGGCCGTGGTGATGAAGTCGAAGTAGTCCCCTCCCAGCCCCGAGGCCATGCGGTTCTTGACTCCGATGCAGCACCAGCTGCAGAGCGGCGACCCCTTGGGAAAGAGGAGCTGCTGGACATGGGTGGCCAGATCGATGTCGAGGCCGCACTCACAATGATGCTTCATCATCCCACCCCCTGGAAAAAGCACACATTCCCCAAGCTAAACGGCAGGGAAAAGGTTCTGAGAACATATTGCTCTTTTCAGTAGTCTAGCGGACTTTTCCAACGACGCCAGCCACTGCGGAAAACCTTGACCGTCGAGGTGACCGTCGAGGAGATAGCGAGGTTAAACGTCGCCGCTGGCGCCGTTCATCTTCCGCTTCAGACAGGGCTTTTTCTGCTCCGGGCAGCAATCACGAAAAAGCCCCCCTTCAGTGGGTGAAGAGGGGCTTTATATTCGATCGCCGCAACCGCCGGAAATAGTCGGTTTAAGCTTCTTTTTCGACAACCCGGCCATCCCCCTGGAGAGGATCCGTTTTTACCTGCCGAATTGCACATGTTTTAAGGCCATTAAAACGCCTTATTTCCCCGGTGCATCGAATTCATACCCGCAGGCCGGACATTTGAGACGAGGGGCCTCCTTCTTGTATTTCCCCACGCAAGCGGAGAGGGAGAAAGACAACATCAGAACTCAGTAGTGTCCGGTTAGAAAGTTGCATAGGCAGAGAAATCCAGGTCTATGAGGCCTGGGGGCCCTGAGCCTGAGAATTCCCTTGCAGTTGCAGTGTCATTGCGAATGTTACTTCTCAGTTCTCGGACCCGTTCAATGCGGACTCTCTCGCCGTGCTGTTCATGGCAGTAAATCGCCAGGAGCAGATAGGTGATCAGCCCCGCAAGAATCTGTTCAGGCCCATTGCCCCATCGAACATTAATCTCGACGCCGCCGAAGACCCGGCCGGATATTTTCAGGCAACGTCTCCGCTGGAAAATCCATTTATTAAAGCCACTTCGGAGTTCTCCCCATCGTTTGACCTTTGACCACCCGTACGGTAGGGTTAGGAGTTGGCGGGTTGCCCTGCGAGAGGTTCCCGAACTGAATCCGCAGTTGAGACTTTTCTCCCCGGCGCCCGCCGTCAACCCCCAGGTACCGCCTTCTCGGGGCAAAACCTCCCGGCAAGCGTCCCTCGTTCTTTTCCTTGCCGTTTGTCCGGCCCGGCGACAGACCAGCACAAATTTTCGGGCATGCCGCCGCAGGCGGCTTTTCCCCATCGAGCAGAGCTTCACCTCGGCGGGGCGCCCTTTGTTTCGCCCATGCGAACCGGATCCATCACACCGGATCTCCGCAGAACAACAGGAGTTTCAATGAACGAAAAGACCACCAAAATCGAGGTCAAAAATATCAGCAAGATTTTTGGCCCCCACCCGAAAAAAGCCTTGAAGATGCTTAAAAACGGGGCGGACAAGGACGCCATTCATGCCGAGACCGGCATGACCGTCGGCGTCCAGAATGCCAGCTTCGAAATTTTCTCCGGCGAAATTTTCGTCATTATGGGCCTTTCAGGTTCGGGAAAATCAACCATGGTGCGCATGCTCAACCGGTTGATCGAACCGACGGGCGGCTCGATTTTCGTCGATGGCCAGGACGTGGCGGCAATGAGCTCCCAGGAGTTGATCGCCTTGCGGCGCCAGAAGATGGGGATGGTGTTTCAATCCTTTGCGCTGATGCCGCATCTGACGGTATGGGAGAACGCCGCCTTCGGTCTGGAAATTTCCGGGGTCGACAAGAAGGAGCGCCGGGAACGGGCGATACAGGCCCTGGAGCAGGTCGGACTCGATCTCTACTCCGATAGTTATCCCCACGCCCTCTCCGGGGGGATGCAGCAACGCGTCGGCCTGGCCCGCGGACTGGCGATCAATCCCGACATCCTGCTCATGGACGAGGCGTTCTCCGCACTCGACCCCCTGATCCGCACGGAGATGCAGGACGAACTCCTCAAGCTGCAGTCCCGGGCCCAGCGCACCATCGTCTTTATCTCCCACGACCTCGACGAGGCGATGCGCATCGGCGACCGCATCGCCATCATGGAAGGGGGGCGGGTGGTGCAGGTCGGCACTCCGGAAGAGATCCTGCAGAACCCGGCCGACGACTACGTTCGCGCCTTTTTCCGGGGCGTCGATCCGACCAATATTCTCACCGCCGGGGACATCGCCCGCGACACCGCGGTGACGATCATCCGCCATCGCAGCGATGGGCCCCGCGCCGTCCTGCAACGCCTGATCAGCAAGGACCGGGACTACGGCTACGTTCTCGACAGCGAACGCCGCTTCATAGGGATCGTCTCCGCCGATTCGCTCAGGGATTGCATAGAAGGCGACGGCGGCCGGGACTTGACGAAGGCCCTTCTCCCCGACGCCCAGGCCGTTCAGAGCAGCGACTCGATGCAGGATATTCTCCCCGAAATAACAAGCCGTTCCTGGCCGATCCCGGTTCTTGGCGACGAGGGGAAATATCTCGGCATCATCTCCAAAAACCTGTTCCTGCGCACCCTGCAACGAGGCCATGAGGAAGCCGCGATGCCCCCCGCTGCAGAGGCGCCGTCGGAGGACAAGACCATATGAAACTACTGGATTTTTCCGAGCAACTGATCCCCCTCGACGACTGGGTGGAGAACGGCGTCGACTGGCTGGTCACCAACTATCGCGATCTCTTCCAGGTGGTCAAGGTGCCGGTGGAAAAGACCCTGCAGGGATTGGACTGGTTTTTCGGGGTCCTTCCGCCCAGCGTCCTCATCCTGCTCCTGGCCTTCCTCGCCTGGCGTTACGCCGGCAAAGGGGTCGCCATCTTTACCCTGCTGACCTTCCTGCTGATCGGCTATCTCGGGCTCTGGGAGGACACCATGATCACCCTGGCGATGGTGATCTGTTCCGTCCTGTTCTGCGCCATCGTCGGCATCCCCCTCGGCATCCTCTCCGGACGCAGCAACCGTTTCCAGACGGTGCTGCGGCCGTTTCTCGACGCCATGCAGACGACTCCCCCCTTCGTCTACCTCGTCCCGGTGGTCATGCTCTTCAGCATCGGCACCGTATCGGGGGTCCTGGCGACCATCGTTTTCGCCCTGCCGCCGATCATCCGCCTGACCAGCCTCGGGATCCGCCAGGTTCATCCCGAGCTCATCGAGGCCGCCGTCGCCTTCGGCGCCACCCCCTGGCAGGTCCTGCGCAAGGTCCAGGTTCCCCTGGCCTTGCCGTCGATCATGGCGGGGCTCAACCAGACCATCATGATGGCCCTTTCGATGGTGGTCATCAGTGCCCTGATCGGCGCCGGCGGCCTTGGCGGGCCGGTGGTGCAGGGGCTCAACACCCTGGAAATCGGCCTGGCCACCATCGGCGGTCTGGCCATCGTCCTGCTGGCCATGGTTCTCGACCGGATCACCCAGGGATTGGGAAAACAGCGCAAAAGCGGCTGAACGACGTCACACCAAGGCTGCTTCCACAACCAAAGGAGAAAACAATGTACCGAATTTTCAAAACCTTCCTCATTCTGGCCCTCGCCCTGCTTCTTGCCGGGCCGGTTCTGGCCGCAGACGACAAACCCGGCAAGGGCGTCACGGTAAAGCCCGCCCGCGCCACCTGGAACACCGGCTACTTTCAGGAATCCCTTGTCCGCAAGGGGCTCGAAGAACTCGGGTACAAGGTTAAAAAACCCAAGGATCTGCAGAACCCGATCTTCTATCTGACACTCACCCTCGGGGATGTGGACTACTGGACAAACGGCTGGTTCCCCATGCACGACGCGCAGCTCCCGAAGAATTTCTACGACAAGGCCGAAAAAGTCGGTTATGTGGTCAAGGCCGGAGGTTTGGGGGGGTATCTGGTGTCGAAAAAACACGTCGAGGAATTCGGCATCCAATCCCTCGACGATTTCCACCGTCCCGAGGTCAAGAAGGCCTTCGACGCCAACGGCGACGGCAAGGCGGACCTGACCGCCTGCCCCGCCGGCTGGGGTTGCGAGTCGGTCATCAGCCACCACATGGACGTCTACGACCTCGACAAGGACATCAACCTCATCAAGGCCTCCTACTCGGCGAGCATGGCCGAGACCCTGGCCCGCTACAATGCCGGAGAGCCGGTCTTTTTCTACACCTGGGCGCCGAACTGGACGATCTTCAAGCTCCAGCCGGGCAAGGATGTGATGTGGATCAATGTGCCGGAAATCATCCCCTCGGATGCCCAGAAAGGGAAGGAGCAGTACATGACGGCCAGCGGCATCGAGGGTGCGGTCAGCGATCCGATCAAACTCGGTTTCGTCGTCAGCGACATCCGGATCGTCGCCAATAAAAAATTTCTCGCCGAAAACCCGGCAGCCAAAAGGTTCTTTGAGGTCTTTACCCTTCCGCTCGGCGATATCAACGAGCAGAACACCCGGATGGAAAACGGTGAAAAATCGCAAAAAGATATCGATCGTCATGCCGACGAGTGGATTGCCAAGCACCGCACCCAGTGGAACAACTGGCTGAGCGAAGCCCGGAAGGCGGCCCTGTAACAGGCCGACCGATACGAAGCTGATTCGTCGCCCCTTGCTTTTCCTCCGGGAAAAAGCGCCCCCGGTCCGTGGAATCGTTCCTGGGGGGCAACCCGAAGGAGGGACGTTTCTCAGCCGACAACCTGTGATGGAAACAAAAAGGGCCGCCCACGGAAATTTCCGCGGACGACCTTTTTTGTTGTCCAGCCCTTTTGGCGGGAATTCTCTGATCCTTGCCGCCGGGCACCCGAGAAAGCCCGCGACGGAGCGGATAATTGCCCAATGAAAAGGAACTGTTAAAATCAATCTGACAGCTTATTGCCTGAGAGTTTCACGTCCCCTTGCGGTCACGGCCACCCGGACCTGCAGGAGTATAAATGACGGACGCTGACATGACAACCGAAGGGGGACCACCTCCCTGGCAGCTCGATCTCGGGGCGACCTGCCTCGACAACGGCAGAACCCGCTTCCGCGTCTGGGCGCCTAAAGCCGACAACCTCTCCGTTGTCCTCTTCTCCGACGAAACCCGCCGGACGCTTCCCCTGAAAAGGGAGGAAAAGGGGTACTTCTCCGGCACGGTCGGGGAAACGGCGGCGGGGGATCTCTTCCTCTATCGTTTCGAAGACGGCACGGAGCGCCCCGATCCGGCATCCCGCTGCCAGCCCCGGGGTGTGCACGGCCCCTCCCGGATCGTCGACCCCCGGAGCCACCCCTGGGCGGACGGCAAGTGGCAGGGGCTCCCCCTCGAGGACTATCTCCTCTACGAACTCCATGTCGGCACCTTCACCATGGAGGGGACCTTTTCCGCGGTCATCCCCCGCCTCGACGACCTGGTGGAGCTCGGGGTGACGGCGATCGAGCTGATGCCGGTGGCGCAGTTTCCCGGGGAGAGAAACTGGGGATACGACGGCGCCTTTCCCTTCGCCCCCCAGAACAGCTACGGCGGACCGGAAGGGCTCAAGAAACTGGTCGACGCCTGCCACCGCAAGGGGCTGGCGGTGGCCCTCGACGTCGTCTACAACCACCTCGGTCCGGAGGGGAATTACCTCGGCTCCTTCGGACCGTACTTCACCGACCGCTACCGCACCCCCTGGGGAGAGGCGATCAACTTCGACGGCCCGGAGAGCGACGAGGTGCGCCGCTTCTTTATCAGCAACGCCCTCTACTGGGTGACGGAGTACCACATCGATGCCCTGCGTCTCGACGCCATCCACGGCATCTTCGATTTCAGTGCCCGGCATATCCTCCAGGAGCTGGCTGAGGCGGTCCACAGGGAGGGACAGCGGCTCGGCCGGACGGTGCTGGTCATCGCCGAGAGTTCCCTCAACGATGCGCGCACCGTCACCACCGTACAGTGCGGCGGCCACGGGCTCGACGCCCAGTGGAACGACGACTTTCACCACGCCCTGCACACCCTTCTCACCGGCGAAAAGAGCGGCTACTATCTGGATTTCGGAGATTTTTCCCAGCTGGCCAAGGCCTTCGCCGAGGGATTCGTCTATTCCGGGGAGTATTCACCCTTTCGCCGGCGGCGCCATGGCAGCTCTTCGGCCAACCTCCCCCCGAGCCGGCTGGTCGTCTTTTCCCAGAACCACGACCAGGTGGGGAACCGGATGCGCGGCGAGCGCCTGAGCAGCCGGGTCTCCCCGGACAAGCTGAAGCTGGCCGCCGGAGCCGTTCTCCTCTCCCCCTTTTTCCCCCTCCTCTTCATGGGTGAGGAGTACGCAGAGAGCGCCCCCTTCCCCTATTTCATCCATCACGGCGACGCAGGGCTCATCGAGGCGGTGCGGCAGGGGAGAAAGGAGGAGTTTGCCGCCTTCGCCTGGCAGGGGGAGATCCCCGATCCCCAGGCGAAGTCGACCTTTATGTCGGCGAAAATCAACCCGGGACAGCGCCGGGAGGGGATGCACCGCACCCTTTTCGAATTCTACCGCCAGCTCATCCGCCTGCGCAAAGAGCGCCCCTCCCTGAAAACGCTTCGCCGGGAGACGACGGACGTCGTCTCCTTTCCCGCCGGGAAGGTTCTGGCCCTGCGCCGGCACGAGGGCGCCGACGAGACATGGGTCCTCTTCCATTTCGGCGACGGGGAGCAAACCGTCACCATCGCCACGGGGGACGGGCCCTGGATCAGGCTCCTCGATTCGGCAGCCGGAGAATGGGGGGGGAGCGGCACCCTGGCCGCCGGGGAGCTTGCGGTTTCAGCAGCGGGTTCGAAGGTGAGGCTCGGCCCCTGGAGTTTCGTTCTCTACGGAAGGCCCGCCGAGAAATTCAATGGTGAGAACAGATGAAGCGCATTCAAAAAGGATTTTTTCATCACAGAGGCACAGAGACACAGAGGCAGACTGAAAAATGCCGAATAATATCAAAGCCATGTCTCTGTAGCTCTGTTCTGTAACCCTTGTTGGATTTTTCACCTGGCCATCGTGTAGCCGGACCGATCTCAAGGGGGCAAGGAACGGGGTTTAAAAACAGATCTGTTTTCTCTGGGTCTCTGCGTCTCTGCGTCTCTGCGTGAGGCCGGTTTTTCCGTTTCGCCTGCATTCGCCCAGGAGTGACGATGCCCGACACCTCCTTTGACCAGCCAAGAATTCCCGTCGCCACCTACCGGCTGCAGTTCAACGCCGATTTCGGCTTCAGCGACGCCCGGCAGATCGTCTCCTACCTGCGCGAACTCGGGATCAGCGACCTCTATGCATCCCCCTGTTTCCGGGCGCAAAAGGGGAGCCGCCACGGCTACGACATCATCGATCCGAACGCCCTGAACCCGGAGGTGGGGAGCGAAGAAGAGTACGACGCCCTGGTCGCCGAGCTCCACCGCTGCGGCATGGGGCAGATTCTCGACATCGTCCCGAACCACATGGGGATCGAAAGCCCTGAAAACCTCTGGTGGATGGACCTGCTCGAAAACGGTTCGAGTTCGCCCCATGCCGACTTCTTCGACGTCGACTGGGAACCGGTGAAAAAGGAGCTGAAGAACAAGGTCCTCTCCCCCATCCTCGGCGATCAGTACGGAGCGGTCCTCGAACGGGGGGAGCTGGTCCTGCGCTTCGAAGAGGGGGCGTTCTTCCTTCATTACTACGACCATTGCCTGCCGATCCGGGCCAAGAGTTCCAGCGCCATCCTCACCCACCGCCTGGAGGAGCTGGAAGAGACGCTTTCCGCCGAAAACCCCGACTACCAGGAACTGCTGAGCATCGACACCGCCCTGAGAAACCTCCCGCCACCCACGGAGGACGACCCGAAGAGGATCGCCGAACGCTTCCGGGAAAAGGAGGTCGTCAAGCGCCGCCTCGGCGCGCTCTACAGCAAAAGCCCGGAGATCAGGAACTTCATCGACAAAAATATCGCGCTCTTCAACGGCGCGCCCGGAGATGCGGCCAGCTTCGACCTCCTCGACGATCTCCTGCGGCGCCAGGTCTACCGCCTCTCCCACTGGCGGGTCGCCACCGAAGAGATTAACTACCGGCGCTTTTTCGACATCAACGCCCTGGCGGCGCTCCGAGTGGAGAACCCGCAGGTCTTTGCCGCAACGCACCGGCTGATCTTCCGGCTCATCCGCGAGGGGAAGGTGACCGGTCTGCGGGTCGACCACCTCGACGGCCTCTACGACCCCGCCGACTACCTGGGGCAGTTGCAGCGCGGCTGCTATCTCCAGCGCGGCCTCGCCGCCCTGGAAACCGCGGCGGGAAGAAGTCTTTCCGAGGCCGCGGAGGAGGAAGGCAGAGCCCTCCTCCTCAGCGACTGGACGGAGCGGCTCAGTCGGGAGCCGGATTTCAAGCCGTTTTACATCCTCGGCGAAAAAATCCTTCTCAAGGGGGAAAAACTCCCAGAGGAGTGGCCGGTGTTCAACACCACCGGCTACGAGTTCGCCAACCTGGTCAACGGTCTCTTCGTCAGGACCGGCAACGCCCGGGCCTTCGACGCCCTCTATGACCGGTTCATCCGCTCGACGATGAATTTCTCCGAGATCGCCTACGAGAAAAAGAAACTGGTCATGCAGGCGACCATGTCGGGGGAGATCAACACCCTCGCTCATCGTCTCAACGCCATCTCGGAGGTCAACCGCCACACCCGGGACTTCACCCTGAACAGCCTTATCAAGGCCCTGGTGGAGGTGATCGCCTTTTTCCCCGTTTACCGCACCTACATCGGGGCCGACGGGGTGGCGGACCGGGACCGCCGCTATGTGGAGTACGCCATCGCCCGGGCGAAAAGGACAAACCCGGCCACCGACCCCTCCGTTTTCGAGTTCGTCAGGAAGGTGCTCCTGCTCGAACTCTATGCCGGGGCGGGGGAGCGGCAACGGGGGGAGTGGCTCGATTTCGTCCGGCGCTTCCAGCAGCTCTCCGGCCCGGTGACGGCCAAGGGGGTGGAAGACACGGCTTTCTATGTCTACAACCGGCTCGTCTCACTCAACGAGGTCGGCGGGAGCCCGGATCGTTTCGGCCTTTCCCTGGAGGCCTTCCACGGCCAGAACATCGAGCGCGGCCGCTCCCACCCCCTGGCGCTGCTGGCCACCTCGACCCACGACACCAAGCGCGGCGAGGATGTGCGGGGGCGCATCAACGTTCTCTCCGAGATTCCCGAGGACTTTCGAACGGCGCTGGCCCGGTGGCGGCGCCTGAACAAGAAGAAAAAGACGCTGGTGGACGGACAGCCGGCGCCCGACCCGAACGAAGAGTATCTCCTTTACCAGACCCTCATCGGCGCCTGGCCGCCGGCGCCGGCGACCGCCGAGGAATTCGCCGCCTTCCGGCAGAGGATCAGGGACTACATGCGCAAGGCGGTGCGGGAGGCGAAGGTCAATTCGAGCTGGATCAGCCCCCATGAGGCCTACGAAGAAGCGCTCCTCCGTTTCGTCGATCTCCTCCTGCGGGAGGATCCGGGCAATCTCTTCCTCGCCGACATGGAGGCGTTTCAGGTTCTGACGAGCCGCTGCGGGATGCTCAACGCCCTCTCCCAGACCCTGCTGAAGATGACGGCTCCGGGGATTCCCGACTTTTACCAGGGGAGCGAACTCTGGGATCTGAGCCTCGTCGACCCGGACAACCGGCGGCCGGTCGATTTCGCCCTGCGGCGTCGCCACCTCGAAGAGCTGGGGAAAAAGGAGAAAGAGGAAGGTCTGCTGGCGCTCGCCCGGGAGCTCGGCGAAACGATGGGCGACGGACGAATCAAGCTTTTCCTGATCCGCCAGACCCTCGGATTCCGCAGCACCCGGCGCAGGCTCTTCGAGGAGGGGAGTTATCTCCCCCTCGAAGTCGGCGGGGAACGGGCCGACCATGTCTGCGCCTTCGCGCGGAGGCGGGGGGAAACGGCGGTCATCGTTGTGGCGCCGCGCTTTTTTACCCGGCTGATTCGCAGCCCGGGAGAACTTCCCCTGGGGCGGGAGGTCTGGGAAAACACCTGCATCGTCCTCCCTCCGGGGGAGGAGGAGCGGTACCGCAACGTGTTGACCGGCGAAATCTCCCTTTCTCTCCGCCAGGAGGATCTCAGGGTCCTCCCCCTCTCCGAGCTTCTGGCGGCCTTCCCCGTGGCGCTCCTCGAAAAGATTTGAGGCGTGCCGGACAAACGACCCGGGATCAGTCGACCGTCGTCGGAGCCGTCAGGAAGAGGACCGAGAGGGGGGGGAGACTCAGGGAGAGCGAATCGTAGAAACCGTGATCCGGCACCGGGGTCGATTCGACCCCGCCGAGGTTCCCCCAGCCGGAGCCGCCGTACTCCGCCCCATCGCTGTTGAGCGCCTCGCCCCAGAACCCGGCTTTGGGGACGCCGATCCGGTAGTTGCTCCGCGGCACCGGGGTGGCGTTAAGGACGACGAGAAGCTCGCGCCCCTCCCTGTCCCGGCGCAGCCAGGAGAGGACGCTGTTTTGCTCGTCGCGGAAATCGATCCATTGAAACCCCTGCGGGCTGAAGTCGAGCTCATAGAGAGCCGGCGTCCGGCGATAAAAGGCGTTGAGGTCCTCGATCCAGCGCTGCACGCCGTGGTGGGGGGCGATTTCCAACAGGTGCCAGTCGAGGCTTTGATCGTGGTTCCACTCCCGCCCCTGGGCGAACTCTCCCCCCATGAACAGCAGTTTCTTTCCCGGATGCCCCCACATATAGCCGTAGAGGAGCCGGAGGTTGGCAAACTTCTGCCCCCCCTCCCCCGGCATGCGGTCGAGCAGGGAGCGCTTGCCGTGCACCACCTCGTCGTGGGAGAGGGGGAGGACGAAATTTTCGTTGAAGGCGTACCAGAGGCTGAAGGTGAACTGGCCGTGGTGGTGTTTGCGGTGGATCGGATCCTGGGCGAAGTAATCGAGGGTGTCGTGCATCCATCCCATGTTCCATTTCATGCCGAAACCGAGCCCGCCGACATAGAGGGGACGGGAGACCATCGGCCAGGCCGTCGATTCCTCGGCCATCGTATCGGCGCCCGGAAATTCGCCGTAGATCGCCTGGTTCAGCGAGCGGAGAAACTCGATCGCCTCGATATTCTCCCGGCCGCCGTAGCGGTTGGGGATCCACTCCCCCTCCTGGCGCGAATAGTCGAGGTAGAGCATGGAGGCGACGGCATCGACGCGCAGACCGTCGGCATGGAACCTGTCGAGCCAGAAAAAGGCGCTGGAGATCAGGAAGGCGCGCACCTCGTTGCGCCCGTAATTGAAGATCTCGCTCTTCCAGTCGGGGTGGAACCCCTGCTTCGGGTCGGCGTGCTCGTAGAGGTGGGTGCCGTCGAAGGCCACCAGGCCGTGGCCGTCGCTGGGGAAATGGGAGGGGACCCAGTCGAGGATGACGCCGATCCCGCGCCGGTGCAGCGTCTCCACCAGGGCCATGAAATCCTGCGGCGTGCCGTAGCGCGAGGAGGGGGCGAAAAAGCCGAGGCACTGGTACCCCCAGGAGCCGTAGAAGGGGTGCTCCATGACCGGCAGAAACTCGACGTGGGTGAAGCCGGTCTTTTCAAGATAGGCGGGGAGGAGTCCGGCGATCTCCCGGTAGGTCAGGAGGCGCTCCGGGTCGTCGCCGGGGCGCCGCCAGGACCCGAGGTGCATCTCGTAGACGCTCATCGGGGCGCCGAGATTGTCGGCTTTTCCCCGGGCCTCCATCCACGCCCCGTCCCGCCAGTCATGGGCAGGATCCCAGACCACCGAAGCGGTCCGCGGCGAGAGCTCCCAGTGGAAGGCGAAGGGGTCCCCCCGGTCGAAGTCCGCCCCTCCGTCGCCGGGAACGATCCGGTACTTGTAGCGGCTCCCCGCTCCGACGCCGGTGAGAAACCCTTCGAAAACCCCCGAGCCGTCCGGACGCACCGCCAGCGGATGGGCCTCGGGGTTCCAGTTATTGAAATCGCCGAAGACGCAGACCCGGGCGGCGTTGGGGGCCCAGACGGCGAAATGGGTTCCGGCCTCCCCCGCCACCTCCCCGGGGTGGGAGCCGAATTTCTCGTAAAGGCGGTAGTGGCGCCCCTCCTTGAAAAGATAGATGTCGTGATCGGTCAGCAGGCTCTGGTCGAGGACGATCCGGTGCTTTTCCATGGTTTACTCTCCGCAGAGGAGTTGAATCCCGCGCAGGGGGATGATGAGCCAGTCGGGACGATTGTTGCGCTCGTAGCCGAGTTCGTAGACCGCCTTTTGCAGCAGGAAGGGGAGGAGGAGCTTTTCCAGCTCTTCGGGCTGGCGGGGGAGGAGATCGCCTTCCTCCATGGCCCCCAGATACCCCCGGAGGAAGGAGACGGAGACCGCCTCATACCAGCGGTCGGCCCAGGGGGTCAGCGTCTCGGTGACCTGCGGCCGCAGGGCCGACCCCGACAGGAGGGCGGTATAGGCGGCATACTGGAAGGAGCGGAGCATGCCGGCGACGTCCCGCATCGGCGAACGCTTGATGCGCCGTTCGCTCAGCGGCCTCGCCGGTTCCCCCTCGAAGTCGAGAATGACGAAATCGTTGCCGGTGAAAAGGACCTGCCCCAGGTGGTAATCGCCGTGAATGCGGATTCGTTTCGCATCCAGCTTGCCGGCGGTGATGGCGTGCATCCCGGCGAGGATTGCCGGCTGCAGGGAAAGGACCTTTTGCACCTCGGCCTGCAGCACCGGCGAGAGGGAGGAGGCTCCCTTCTGCAATTGCCGCAGCTCCTGTTTGGCCTGGTTCTGCATGGCCTGGTAGAGCGAGCGCTGGTAGAGGATGGAGAAGTCCTCGGGGCGGAAGGCCTCCCCCCTTCCGCCCGAGAGCGCCTGATGAAGCTCGGCGGCGCACCGCCCGAGGAGTCCGGACATTTCGAGAGTCACTCCGGCAATGACTTCATCCAGCCGCGGCGGGAGGGGGGTGCCGATGGCTCGAAGGAAATTTCCCGGTCCTTCGGGGGGGAGTTTCCCCGCCTGGTCGCAGGTCAGCACCCGTTCGAAGTATCGTTTTGCCAGATCGACAAAGTGCCCCCAGGCGTCTCCCTGGTTGGGAACGAAGGTCTGCATCAGCCCGAGAACCAGGGGGGCCTCCTCTCCGCGCCGGTATTCCAGGGCGCCGGCATAGGCCGGGACAAAAGGGAATCCGGCGTCCTCGCTCAGATACCGGACGATCTCCAGGTCGGGATGGACTCCGGTCTGGCAGCGGCGGTAGAGCTTGAAGATGAAGTGCTCATTGTAGAGAATCGACGTATTGGACTGCTCGCTTTCGAGGAGCCTCGGAGCCGACTCGGCCTCCCCCTTTTTCCACCAGTGCGCCAGGTCGCGGCTGGCGTTGGCGTGCAGGTGGCCATGGCTGCCGGTCTGCCGCCGGCGTCCGGCGATGCCGGAGAGGACGTCGCGGCCGAAGGACGGGGAGTAGATTCCTTCGTAGACCACCCCCTGGCTGTCGCCGAGGGTGAGATGGGCCATCGCCCCCCTGAGGGGAGCCCCGGCCGCCTCCCCTTCGCCTTCGGCCTGTCGCAGGTATCCCAGGGGGAGGACGTAGATTTCCGGACTCCCCTCCTGATAGGCGACCTCGACCAGAAGAAGGAGGGGGGACTCCTGACTGCGGCTTAAGGGAATCGACTCGATGAGGGTGACCGTGCGGATCTTTCGGTCCTTGCCGCCGTACCAGCGCTGTCGGGGGAGATAGGCCGGGAGGATGCGCGTCTCCAGGGCCGTCTTGATCCCCTTTTCCTCCATGATCCCCCGCCAGGAATCCCCCTTGAGGCGAAGGAGGCCGGCGGCCGGAGCGGCCGCTTCGGCGGCGGGTTCGGTCAGGGTGAAGACGTAGTAGCCGTAGGGGCCGAGGGCCAGGGAGTAGGGGGACTCGGTGACCGGCAGAAAACGATTCTTGCTGAACATGTCCTCGGCGATGCGGCCGGCATAGGGGGAGAGGTCGAGGAGCGCCATCTGGGCGTGGCGGGAGAGATTGGCGACGACGCAGATGTGTTCTTCCCCCAGGGAGCGGATGTAGGCCAGGACCTTGACGTTCTCCGGCGTCAGAAAACGGATCGTTCCCCGACCGAAGCAGGAGGAGGACTGGCGCAGATCGATGGCGCGGCGCATCCACCACAGCAGGGAGGATTGGCGCTGCTCCTGGGTGGCGACGTTGAGAGCGGTGGCGTTGTACTCCGGGTCGATGACCAGGGGGAGGAAGAGCTTCTGCGGATTGGCCCGGGAGAAGCCGGCGTTGGCGTCGGTGTTCCACTGCATGGGGGTCCTCACCCCGTCGCGGTCGCCGAGATAGTAGTTGTCCCCCATGCCGATCTCGTCGCCGTAATAGATGACCGGCGAACCGGGGAGGGTGAAAAGGAGGACGTTCATCAGCTCGATCTTGCGGCGGTCGTTGTCGAGGAGGGGGGCGAGGCGGCGGCGGATGCCGAGATTGACCCGCGCCCGCGGATCCTTGACGTAGATATGGTACATGTAGTCCCGTTCCTCGTCGGTGACCATCTCCAGGGTCAGCTCGTCGTGATTGCGCAGAAAGAGCGCCCACTGGCAGCTCTCCGGAATCTCCGGCGTCTGTTCGAGGATGTCGGTGACCGGGTAGCTGTTTTCCATCTCCAAAGCCATGTACATGCGCGGCATGAGGGGAAAATGGAAACACATGTGGCAGCTGTCGCCGTCGCCGAAGTAGCGGGCGGCGTCCTCGGGCCACTGATTGGCCTCGGCCAGCAGCATCCGGTCGGGGAAGTGCTCCTGAACGTGGCGGCGCAGCTTTTTGATGAAGGCGTAGGTCTCGGGGAGGTTTTCGCAGTTGGTCCCTTCGCGCTGGTAGAGATAGGGGATGGCGTCGAGGCGCACGCCGTCGACGCCGAGGGAGAACCAGAAGTCGAGAATCTTCAGGAGGGCGCTGTGAACCCGGGGATTGTCGAAATTCAGATCCGGCTGGTGGGAATAGAAGCGGTGCCAGAAGTAAGCCCGGGCCACCGGATCCCAGGTCCAGTTGGAGAGCTCGAAATCCTGGAAAATCACCCGGGCGTCGGGGTAGCGGTCGGTGGTGTCGCTCCAGACGTAGAAATCGCGGGCGGCGCTGCCGGCCCTGGCGTTGCGGGCGCGCTGGAACCAGGCGTGCTGATCCGAGGTGTGGTTGAGGACCAGCTCGGTGATGACCCGCATCGACCGGGCGTGGGCTTCCTTGAGAAAACGCTTGAAATCGCCAAGGGTGCCGTAGTCGGGATGGATCTGTCCGTAGTCGGCGATGTCGTAGCCGTCGTCCCGCAGCGGCGAGGGGTAAAAGGGGAGGAGCCACAGGGCCGTCACGCCGAGGTTTTCCAGATAGTCGAGCTTGCCGATGAGCCCCTTGAAGTCGCCGATCCCGTCGCCGTTGCCGTCGCAGAAGCTCTTCACATGCAGCTGGTAGATGACGACATCCTTGTACCACTGGGGGGTTTTGCCCTGCGGGTCGAAATGTGCTGCGGTCATCTTGAGGTCGCTTTCTTTTTCTTGCCGGTTACATTGAGGTCGCTTTCTTTTTCTTGCCGGTTACATGAAATAATCGAAGTCGGTCTCGCGCTTGAGGCGCCGTTTGAGATGGAAGATGCGCGCCGGCAGAACCTGCGGGTCGAACTCCATCAGATTGCGCGGGCCCTGCCAGATGAATTTGTCGTCCCCGAGAAGGTCGTGCACCATGTAGCTGCGCTCCTCGGCCAGGGCGAACTCCTCCAGCGGCAGGGTCAGCCAGGCCGACTGGGTGTGATGGGGGTCGAGATTGACGGCCACCAGGATCAGATCCTGGCAGGCGTTGTCGTATTTGGCGAAGAAGAGGACGAACTCGTTTTCCGCCGTCAGAAAACGGAGGTTCCAGGTCTGCTGCAGGGCCGGATGGGCCTTGCGAATGACGTTGAGGCGGGTGATGAAGGATTCGAGACTCCCGGACGCCTTCAGGTCCCAGTCCCGGATCTGGTACTTTTCCGAAGCGAGATATTCCTCCGAACCGGGGAGAGCCGCCCCCTCGCAGAGCTCGAAGGCCGGGCCGTAAATGCCGTAGTTGGAGGACAGGGTCGCCGCCAGCACCAACCGGATGAGGAAGGCCGGCCGCCCTCCGTACTGCAGGTATTCGGGGAGGATGTCGGGGGTGTTCGGCCAGAAGTTGGGGCGGAAGAAGTCTCTTGGGGCGCTGTGCACCAGGCCGGTCATGTACCGGGTGAGCTCCTGCTTGGAATTGCGCCAGGTGAAATAGGTATAGGACTGGGAGAAGCCGGCCTTGGCCAGCCGGTACATGACCTTCGGCCGGGTGAAGGCCTCGGCGAGGAAGATCGCCTCGGGACAGGACTTGCGCACCTCGGCCAGGCACCAGCTCCAGAAGGCGATCGGCTTGGTGTGCGGATTGTCCACCCGGAAGATGCGCACCCCCAGCGCGACCCAGAAGAAGAAGACGTCCCGCAGCGCCTCCCAGAGGGATTCCCAGTCCTCGCACTCGAAATCGAAGGGATAGATGTCCTGGTACTTCTTGGGGGGGTTCTCGGCATACTGGATGGAGCCGTCTGCGCGGATGCGGAACCATTCCGGGTGCTCGCTCACCCAGGGGTGGTCCGGGGAGCACTGGAAGGCGATGTCGAGGGCGATCTCGAGCTTCTCCCTTTGCGCCGCCGCCACCAGGGCGGCGAAATCCTCGAGGGTCCCGAGTTCGGGATGGATGGCCGTGTGGCCGCCGGCCGACGAGCCGATGGCCCAGGGGCTCCCCACCTCGCCGCCGCCGGTTCCCGGGGTGTTGTTCGGGCCCTTGCGGAAGGTTTCGCCGATGGGATGGATCGGCGGCAGGTAGAGGATGTCGAACCCCATGGCGCCGATGCGCGGCAGCAGGGCGATGACGTCGGAGAGGGTGCCGTGGCGCCCGGGGGGACCCGCCGAGCGGGGGAAGAGTTCGTACCAGGCGCTGAAGGAAGCCAGCGCCGGCTCGACGTGGACGTAGAATTCCTCGGGGAAGCGGCTGGCAAGGGTGCGGTCGGCATGCCTGTCCATGAGAGAAACCAGAAGGGGCTCGGCGGCGGCAAGAGCCCCCCGGTCTCCCTCCTCCCCCTCCAGCGCGGCGGCAAAGCGCCGCAGGACTGCGGCGTCCTCTTCCGAGCCTTTGGCCGCCGCCCGCTCGGCGGCCCGGCGCACCAGAGCCGCGCCGTCGAGGAGCTCCACCGATACGTCCTGCCCGGAGGAGAGTTTCTTCTCGAGGAGCTGCCGCCAGGAGGTGAAGTGGTCGACCCAGGCCTCGACGCTGAAGTAGATGTCGCGCAGTTCGGTGACCGGGATCTCCGCACTCCAGCTGTCGTTGATCCCCGGGCTCATCCGGGTTTCCGCGCCTTCCTCCGCGCCCTCCAGGCGGTGGCGCACCACGGCCTGGAGGGCGTCGTGACCGTCGACGAAGATGTCGGCCGTCACCGTCAGGACCTCCCCCACCGCCCTCTTGGCGGGAAAGCGCCCCCCCTCGACCTGGGGAGCCATGTTTTCGATGACGACCCTGCGTCTTCCGTCGCTCATGGTCTCTTCCGTCCCTTCAATAGCCGGCGCCGGCCGTTCTTGCCTGGCCGCAGACACCCCCTCTCCTCTTTTTCCCCCTCCAAGTATACAGGACTGGGGAAATCCTCAAGTTCGGAGTCGGGATAAAGCGCTGGCGAAGGAAGAAGGAAGAAGGAAGAAGGAAGAAGGAAGAAGGAAGAAGGGAGAAGGAAGAAGGGAGAAGGAAGAAGGGAGAAGGAAGAAGGAAGAAGGGAGAAGGGAGAGGGCGGCCGCAGGTTGGGAAAAGTTTACAAACACCGGCTTTTTTGCGCAGGGGAGCTTTATTGTCCCGGCCAGCAAAAGCAGGGGCGTTGTCGCGGTCCCCATAACATAAAAACGATGGTATGTTTTTTTTATTTGAATTTTTAATAAGATGCGATATGTTCATCCTGACCATTGCGCCATTTGCCTAAGAAAATATAAAGATGTTCTAGTATGTTGTCGGAGCAAAGGAGGTCATTGCAATGCAACTGAACAGACGGGGTTTTTTCAAGGTTTCAGGGAGCGTCGTCGCCGGATCGATTCTCGGCATCGGCCTGGATGCGGCGGAAGCCGAAGCAGCTCTCCCCCTGGCGATCCAGTACGCCAGGGAGACCACCACCATCTGCCCCTATTGCGCCGTCGGCTGCGGGCTGATTGTTCACTCCCGCGGCGACGAGGTGATCAACACCGAAGGGGATCCGGATCACCCGATCAACGGCGGCACCCTGTGCAGCAAGGGGGCAGCGGTTTTCCAGTTGCGCGACAACAATCAACGCATCACCGAGCCGATGTACCGCGCCAAAGGCTCCAGCAAGTGGCAGAAAGTCTCCTGGGACTGGGCCCTCGATCAGATTGCCGATCGGGTCAAGGCAACCCGTGACGCCTCCTTTATGGAAAAAAACGCCAAGGGTCAGGTCGTCAACCGCACCGATGCCATCGCCTCGGTCGGCAGCGCGGCGCTGGACAACGAGGAATGCTACCTGCTGCAGAAGATGCTGCGCAGCTGGGGCCTGGTCTATATCGAACACCAGGCGCGAATATGACACTCCGCCACGGTTGCCAGTTTGGCAGCCACCTTCGGCCGCGGCGCCATGACCAACCACTGGATCGATATCCGCAACGCCGATGTCATTCTGATCATGGGCGCCAATCCCGCTGAGAACCACCCCGTTTCATTCCGATACGTCCTCGAAGCCAAACAGCACGGCGCCAAGGTTCTGAGCGTCGATCCGCGCTTCACCCGCACCAGTTCCAAGGCGGATGTTTATGCGCCCTTGCGCAGCGGCACCGACATCGCCTTTCTCGGCGGGATGATCAAGTACATCCTCGACAACGATCTCGGTCACAAGGAATATCTGCAGCTGCACACCAACGCGACCTTCCTCGTCGATCCGCGCTTCCAGATGCCGGGAGAGCTCGACGGCCTTTTCTCCGGCTACAATCTCGACAAACGCAGCTACGACAAGGCGACCTGGGGCTTTCAGCGCGACGAAAACGGCGTTCCCAAGATCGATCCCGAAATGCAGGATCCGAGCTGCGTCTTCCAGCTTCTCAAAAAACAGTTCGCCCGTTACACCCCCGAAGTGGTGTCGGACATTACCGGCACGCCGGTCGAAAAACTTGAAGAAATTTATGGGATTTACGGGGCCTCGGGCCAACCGGGCAAGGCGGCGACGATCATGTATGCCATGGGCTGGACCCAGCACACCGTCGGCACCCAGAATATCCGCACCATGGCGATCATCCAGCTCCTCCTCGGCAATATCGGCGTCGCCGGCGGCGGGGTCAACGCCCTGCGCGGCGAATCGAATGTTCAGGGATCAACCGACCACTGCCTCCTTTTTCATATCCTTCCCGGGTACCTGCCGACTCCCCATGCCGGCCTCAAGGATCTGTCCACCTACATAGAAAAGACCACCCCGACCACCACGGACCCCCGGAGCGCCAACTGGTGGGGGAACCGCAGCAAGTACATCACCTCCTTGCTGCGGGCCCACTTCGATCAGGCCCTGACCGCCGAGGACGAATTCGGCTACCAGCTGTTGCCGAAACTCGACGAAGGCCAGAACGCTTCGTGGCTCATGCTCTTCGATCAGATGATCCGGGAAAGGATCAAGGGCTTCTTCGCCTGGGGACAAAACCCGGCCTGCAGCGGCAGCAACGCCAACAAAGTCCGCGAGGCGCTGTCCAAGCTCGACTGGATGGTCGCCGTCAATCTCTTCGACAACGAAACGGCCTCCTTCTGGAAAGGTCCGCGGATGGATCCGGCCAAGATCGATACCGAGGTCTTCTTCCTGCCGGTGGCAGCCTCCTTTGAAAAGGAGGGGAGCATCACCAACTCGGGGCGCTGGGCCCAATGGCGCTACAAAGCGGTCGAACCTCTCGGCAACAGCCTTCCCGACTCGGAACTGATGAACGAACTGCAGCACCGGGTCCGGGCGCGCTATGCCGCCCAGGGCGGCGCCTTTGCCGCGCCGATTCTGAATTTGAGCTGGGATTACGGCTTCAAAGGCCTGGACGGCAAGGTCGGCAATATCGATATCCATGCCGTCGCCAAAGAGATCAACGGCTATTTCCTGGTCGACAAGGAGGTCAACGGCAAGCAGTTCAAAAAGGGGGATCCGGTCCCCTCTTTCGCCTTTTTGCAGAATGACGGCTCGACCTCCTCCGGCAACTGGCTCTATTGCAACAGCTACAACGCCGACGGCAACAACATGGCCCGCCGCAGCCACAGCGACCCGAGCGGAATCGGTCTCTATCCCCAGTGGTCCTGGTGCTGGCCGGTCAACCGGCGCATCCTCTACAATCGCGCCTCGGTCAACGCCGACGGAGTTCCCTGGGACAAGGAGAAACCGGTCATCTGGTGGGACGGGGGAAAATGGAAAGGGGATGTCCCCGATGGCGGCTGGAAACCGCTGTCCCAGGAAGGGACGAAGAAATCGTTCATCATGCTCCCCGATGGCGTTGCCTCGATCTTTGCCGCAGGAATGAAGGAAGGCCCCTTCCCCGAGCACTACGAGCCCCTGGAGTGCCCGATCGAGAAGAACCCCCTCTCCGGAACCAAGAACAATCCGGCGATGAAACTCTTCTACGAAGGGGAAGAGAAGCTCCCCGAGGATGTCTTTTTCTCCTCCGACCAGCGTTATCCTTTTGTCGCCACCACCTATCGCGTGACGGAGCACTGGCAGACCGGGGTGATGACCCGCAACACCCCCTGGCTGCTGGAGATGCAGCCCCATCTCTTCGTCGAGATGAGCCCTGAGCTGGCCAAGGACCGCAATATCGCCCAGGGTGAAATGGTCAAGGTCAGTTCGGGACGCGGCAGCGTCGAGGCGGTGGCCGTTGTCACCAAGCGGTTCCGCCCCTTCAAGGTCCAGGGATCGACCATCCATCAGGTCGGTCTCCCCTGGTGCTACGGCTGGAACACTCCGAACGTCGGCGACAGCGCCAATCTGCTGACGCCGACCGCCGGCGACGCCAACACCATGATTCCTGAAACCAAGGCGTTCATGGTCAACGTCGAAAAACTGGAGGGGTGAGGACGCTATGAAACGGAAAGCATTTCTGATCGATACCACCCTTTGCACCGCCTGCCGCAGTTGCCAGGTCGCCTGCAAACAATGGAACAAACTGGATGCCGAAGCTTCCGTCAACCGCGGGACCTATGAAAATCCGCCGGATCTGACCCCGCAACTGTACAACAAGATCCATTTTATCGAACAGGAGCAGGGAGAGGACCTGCGCTGGCTCTTCATCAATCGACGCTGCATGCACTGCGCCGATGCCGGCTGCGTCAAGGTCTGCCCCTCGGCAGGGGCCCTCTATCACACCAAGGACGGGATGGTCGCCTACAACCAGGAGAAGTGCATCGAATGCCACTACTGCGTCAACGGCTGCCCCTTCGATGTTCCGCGCTACGATGCCAGAAAGAAGATCACCAAGTGCCACGCCTGCAGTGACCGGATACAAAACGGCCTGCTCCCGGCCTGTGCCAAGGCCTGCCCGACGCAAACGCTGAAATTCGGCGACCGCGATGAACTCATCGCCGCCGCCAGGGGAGCCGGGAAAAAGCTCTACGGCGAGAATGATCTCGGAGGTCTCGGGGTCCTCTATGTCCTCGATGACCAGCCGGGGACCTACCAGCTCCCGAAAAACCCGGCGATTCCCGCCTCGATCTTCTTCTGGAAGGATGTCGTTAAACCCCTCGGCATTCTCGGATTCTGGGGGGCAATCGGCGTCGCGGCCCTGCACTATGTGACCGTCGGGCCGAAACAGGTTGAAGATTCCGATGATCTCGGAAACAAGGGAGGTGAATGATCATGTCAAAATACATCGATCGTTTTAACGCCGCCGACCGTATTGTTCATTGGGTGGTCGCCATCTCTTTTTTCCTCCTTCTCCTTTCAGGCCTCGGCCTGTTTGCCCACACATTTTTCGGCTATTTCGCCCTCTTCGGCAGCCCGCAGCAGGGGATTCTGGTTCACAAATGGGCCGGTCCCGTGTTTTTTGTCTTCTCGATTCTTCTTTTCCTGCGCCATGCCGGCGACACCTGCCACTTCGATGCCGATGATCGCCGCTGGGTGGCCAAGTTCGGCGGTTATCTGTCACGCCAGCGCCAGGAGATTCCGCAGGACAAGTTCAACGCCGGGCAGAAGTTGTTCGGGATTTTCGCCATTATCGCGGCACTGGTCATGGGCGCAACCGGCCTGATCATCTGGGATCCGACCGCCTACAGCCGCGGGTTAACCCAGTTTGCCCTGATGCTGCACGGTCTTTTCTTCACCCTTTTCATGGTCGGGATGGTGGTTCATGTTTATCTCGCCACCATCGGCAACCCGGGAACCCTCGAAGGGATGCTCTGGGGGAGAGTGACAAAAAGCTGGGCAAAAAAACACGCCAGCAAGTGGTACCGGAAAATCGTCAAAGGTTGACCTTAAGGAGAATACGATGCTGCAGAAACGCCTCCAACGCCTCGAAAATTTAGCCGCAGCAAAACCGGCGCTGACCGATGTCTGCCGCTTTTATACGCGACTCTATAAACTGTTTGCTGACGCCCTCCCCTTTTTAGCCGTCGATGCCGACCTCAAAGACGCAAAATCCCGCCAGGAACAGGGCTTCCCCCTCCTCAGCGGCGAGATGCTGCGGATCGACGCCACAGCGGCGCAACTCTTTTTTGCCGACCTGCTGCAGGTCCTGCGCGACCACGGTCAGCAGGGGCAGGAGGAACTTGCGGCACTGCAACTCGCCTTGTCGGCTGGCGGCCTCGATCTGCCGAAACTGCTGCGCGCCGTTTTTGAGCGCGACCGTGAACCGCTTGCCAGGACGGCGGAGGAACTGCAGGTCCAGCCGGCTCTCCTCGAATACGCCCTGACCACCGCCCTCGGCGCCGCCCTGGAGCGCTGTCGCCAGCAGGGACTCGAAAGTGCGGTCCAGGGTTGGGATCACGGCTACTGTCCGATCTGCGGAGGGCTGCCGGCCATCGCCGAACTCAGCGGCGAGGAGGGGAAAAAACGCCTGCAGTGCGGCCTCTGCGGCAACCACTGGGCCTTCAAGCGCCTGACCTGTATCCACTGCGGCAACACCGACCACGAATCCCTGGCCTATTTCACGGCAGAAGGCGAATCCGGCTGTCGGGTCGACGTTTGCCGCAAGTGCAGCGGCTATCTCAAAGTCGTCGACAGTCGTGAACGCAGCGACGACGTCCCCCTGGAGATCGAGGATGTCGCCACCCTTCACCTCGACCTGATGGCCGCCAAAGAAGGGTTCAGCCGCGGCAAAAAAGAGACTCCGGGAAACTGAAGGAGATAAAGGGATGAGCGAACAGCAACCGTTGATCATCCACCGCTATCTCAAAGGAACGCTGCTGCCGGCCGTCCGACCCCTGGTCGCCGAGTATCCGCTGCAACTGACCATCAACAAGCGGCTTCTCGCCACCCTGGTCGCTTCGCCGCACCAGCTCAACTTTCTCGTGATCGGCTTTCTGCGCCTGCAGGGGATCATCACCTCCCTCGACGATATTCTTTCCCTCGGAGTTTGCAGCGAACAGGGCGCGGCACGGGTCGAGATCCGCGGCGAGGTGCCGAATCATCTGCGCCCGACCCTGACCTCCGGATGCGGCACCGGCATCAGCTTCAACCTCGAGCTGCCGAAAGATCGGCCGCCGCAGGAAAGAGGAAACTATCCGGCCGCGGCTGTTTTCGAACTCATGCGGCAGCTGGCGGACAAGACCGAACTCTACGGCCGCCATGGGGGGGTCCATTCCGCCGCGGTGGGCAATACCGCCGGCCGGCTGCTGCTGCACGCCGAAGATCTTGGTCGGCATAACACTCTCGACCGCATCGCCGGGGAAGCGTTGTGCAAAGGGATTAACCTCAGCGGCTGCATGCTGGTCAGTTCCGGACGCATCTCCACCGAAATGGTCGCCAAGGCGGCCCGTCTCGGCCTCGGCCTGATCGCCTCGAGGACCTCGGCGACGGATGCGGCGGTCAGGGTCGCCCGCCAGGCCGGCATCACTCTCATCGGCTACCTGCGCGGCGACCGCTTCGAGGTCTATACCCATCCGACACAGCTCAACCTGCCGAATTCCGCCGGCCTGATTCCGGCGACCACCGGGGTCATCCTTTCCGGCGGGGAAAGCCGTCGCATGGGGAGCGACAAATCGCTCCTCCCCCTCGACGGAGAACGCTTCATCGAGCGCAGCTTTCAGCTCATGGCGAGCCTCTTCGAAGAGGTTTTGATCGTCACCAATTCACCGACACTCTACACCGACATCCCCTGCCGCAAGGTTCCCGACCTCCATCGCAGCAAGGGAGCCCTGGCGGGGATTCAGTCCGGCCTCCATCACGCCACGGAGCCCCAGATCTTTGTCGTCGCCTGCGACATGCCGTTTCTTTCACCCGGACTGATCCGGCATCTTTGCCGTGAAAATCATTCCGCCGATGTCCATATTCCCCGCAGTCACCACGGTCTCGAACCGCTCCACGCCTGCTACACCAAAGCCTGCCTTCCCGCCATGGAAGCCGCGCTGCAGAAGGATGGGCGACGAATTGTCGACTTTTTTTCCGCCGTCACGGTCCAGGAACTCCCCGCCGAAAAATGGAAGCCTTTCGATCCCGAGGGGCTCTCCTTCCGCAACATCAATACGCCGCAGGATTACTTTACCCTGCGGGAAACCCGCCAGGCGATGCCGCAAAAGCTGCAGAACGTTTTGCCGGCGGAGTGAGCGCCCAAAAAGGGGGGGGAGGATTCAAACCGCCCCGCGACGTCGGACTTGTGCCGGACTCCGTTTCCCTGTACCTTAAGGGGCAAACCGAGCCGGAGAAAACCGTTCATGAATCAGACATTTCTGGCGCCTTCCCTGGATCGGCCCCTCATCGACGCCTGCTACGACCAGGCCCTGGCCCTTTTGCGCCGCAATGCGACGCCGGCCGGGATCCTGGCGGCCAGCCGAACCGAGTCGGCCCGCGCCCGCAACTACGACACGATCTTCGGCCGCGACGCCGCCATCTGCGCCCTCGGCATGGCCGCCTCCAACGAACCCGATCTGATTTCCTGCGCCCGCGCCGGGCTTTTGACCCTCGGACGGACGCAGGCGGCCAACGGGCAGATCGCCAATTTCGTCCGCCCCGAAACAGGGGAGGTCGATTTCTGGTACACCGGCTGCATCGACGCAACCCTCTGGTGGCTCATCGCCCTTCGCCGCTTCGACGATCTTGTGCCGGGGAGCGATCTCGGCGCGCTGCTGGCGCCGCAGGCCGCCCGCAGCCTGCGCTGGCTCGGCTGCCAGGAGCACCCTGCCTGGGGGCTGCTGCAGCAGAACGAAGCCAGCGACTGGGCCGACATCATGCCCCGCTCGGGCTTTGTCCTCTACACCAACGCCCTCTGGTTCCGGGTCAAGGAGCTCTACGGACTGGTCGACGCCGCCCGGACCCGCCAGAGCGCCGGCGAACTCTTTTATCCCTTCGCCGCTGCGCTCCCGACGTCGCAGCGGATGCAGCGGATGACGGCCAACATCCGCCAGGGGATGGCCCCCTCCCCCTTCTTCCTCAGCTTCGTCAATTTCACCTCCTGGGGAAAAGAGGCCGATCTCTTCGCCAACGCCCTCGCCCTGCTGACCGGCCTGGCCGATTCCTCCCATGGCCAACGCATCGTCTCCGCCGTGCTCGAGGGGGGCGCCCACCGCCCCTATCCCCTGCGGGTCGTCGGAACCCCCATCGAAGAGGACGACCCCCTCTGGCGCCCCTACATGCTGCGTCATGAGCAGAATCTCCCCTGGCAGTACCATAACGGCGGCAGCTGGCCCTTCGCCGGCGCCTTCTGGATTCTCGCCCTCGACCGGCTGGGGAAACAGGAACAGGCCTGGGAAGAGCTGGAAGTTCTGGCCCTGGCCAATCAGGTCAACGACTGGGAATTCAACGAGTGGTTCCACGGCACGACCGGCGCGCCCATGGGGATGGCCGGACAGTCGTGGAACGCGGCCATGTTCCTCCTCGCCTACCGCACCCTGACCGACGTTGTTTAATTGTTGAAATTTTTTATTGTCGGGAGGGCTTCAGCGGGCACTGGGGCGGGGGACGTTCCTGGGGAATCAGACCAAAATAACTGCCTGGAATCTCACTCCCTCACCCGCTTATCCGCAACCTTGTACACCGTCAGATTCTCCCGCTTTCCCACCGCCACAACGATGACGACCACCCGGCTGTCATCCACCTGATAAACCAGCCGATAGCCGGCAATTTTCAGCTTGATCTTATAGCAGTCTGCCATTCCCTTGAGCCGGGCCGATTCAACACACGGCCTTTCCAGGCGCTCGGCAAGCTTCTTCTTGAACTGTTCACGGATCGTCCCATCGAGCTTCTTCCATTCCTTCAGCGCGGATTCTTTGAATTCGAGGCTATAGCTCATCGAGGGAAACCGGCACAGAGGGTTCACCCTCCCGCTCTTTGACGAGGCGGGAGAGCTCGTAGTCTTCGAGCTTTTCCATGAGGGCCTCGAACGCCTCGGCGGGGACGAGATAGGCGCTGGGTTTATTGTGGTTCAGGATCGCGACGGGGGTCCCTTCTGCTTCATGGATGATTCGAGAAGGGTTTTTCTTCAGGTCACTGATACTGACGGAGGCGCGGGCATAAAGTCGTTCCATTTTTAAGACCTCTTTTGTGTGCGTAATATAGTGCTAAATATAGGTCATTTTTGAGTAGATAGCAAGAACCCAGGGACATTCTATCGTTGTTTAATGTCCCCCAGAATCCGCGCCTGAATGCTTTTGTCCGCACCGACCATCGCCTCCCCCCGTTTCGCAGCATGGCATACCGCCGAACGCCCAAGGCTCAGAAGTGCGCCGACCTCCGTCCCTCGATAACCGAGGCAGCGCACACCGAGAAAACAGAACACAGAACGGGCATCGGCCCCCTCCTTCGTCTTGCTCGGCCGCAGGAGATCAGCGCGTTCCATCCGGAAATATGCAGCCGTCTGATCCACCAGCTCCCCAAGGGTCGCTTTCGTATTGATTCTCCCCCGCAGGCTCTCATGGTTGGCCAGCTCCCCGGCAAATTCCCGGGTGCCGAGAATGCGGTTATCCTGAAAAGCCCCAGCCCCATGATCCGAATCCCCTCCGAGCCGGTAACCGGCATTCCTTTGCCCAGGAGCCACTCCCTCGGCGACAAACTGGCGGTATCGCGCCCTCGCCGCAGGAAGCCGGTCGCCGAAGAGAAGGAGAACCAGCTCTGCACTCAGACCATCCATTTGACGATTCCCCAGCAGACCGGCGTGCCCGCACCACGGAGAATGATCAAGAGCGGCAATATCAGGCACAGGCCCGGCCCGCAGGGGATTGAGATGAATGTACCGGACAAGTTCGAGGAGGTATCCGTCCTCCTGGCAAATGATCGATTTGTAACGGTTTTGGAAAAGATGGCCGACGCGCTGGTGACGACGATTGAAACTGACGGCATACCCCGTCAACAGACGGCGCCTGAAAGTCGCCAGCGAGCCCTGATTGGGACGAAGAAGGAGGTGATTGGGGATGAGGGACCAGGCCAGGCAGTCGGTTCCGGTTTCCTGGAGCAGTCGCGAAAACCGGTCAACAAAGGATTGCCGGTCATGATCATCAAGAAAGACAGGGGATTTTTCGATGCCCCTGACGATGACATGCGGCAAAACACCGGGGATGTCCAGGCGGGCTCCTCTTGGCATGCAGAGAAGGATAGCAAACAAACATTAATTTTTAACAATTAAACAACGTCCCCAAACTCCAACGTCCCCAAACTCTGAATCCACCTATTCTTGTTTCCCTCAATGAGGCAAAACAGTATAATCAGGAAACAACAAACCATAACTAATTGAGGAGAATATCATGGTGAAGATTTTTTCAAGGGTGGTCGCGACAGTCTGTTTTCTTCTGCTGGCGGTGGTTTCCTATGCCAAACCCGCACCGCCGCAAAATCTCACAGCGATTTTTGAAGAGGTCTCTGAGCTGGAAGAAAAATTCGAGGGGGGAAATTGGACGGCTGCGCGTGCAACCTTAAGCGAAATACAAAAGATGTATGCTGATGTTTACCGCTCGTTCGAGAAGCAGGTGCCCGCCGACCTGCATAATCGATTTATTGCGTCGATCAATGCCCTTGACCGGTTTCTTGAATCCGAGCATGAGGAGAAATCCGAAAAAAGCTTTATTGCAATGCAGGTTCTATTGTTCGAAATCATGGGGCATTTCGACTACAAGGTTCATCCGGTCATTCAAATGTTAAAAATATATATCGGAGAGGAAGCACAGGAGGCCTTGGAAAAGAAGGATTATTCGAATGTGCTCTCGGAATTGAAAGAGGTGGTGACCTTTTTTTCAAAAAACACAGCATTGTTTCAGCAGAATGGAATTCCCAATGCCGATCTTCAATTGTTCATGTCGACCCTTGGTGAAGCAATCAAACAGGCCAGGAAAAAGGAGGCAACTCCGTTGAAATCCTCACTTGATGACCTGGAGCGACAGATCGACGCTTTTCAGAAATCATTTGCCAAATCTTAAGGTAACCGGAATGTCCCCGGTCGTCGCATCTTGACGACTTGGGGGCCGGACCCTGGGGCGCAAAATCTGCGCTCAGATGACAGGCCCTAGCTCATCAACCTTTTCCAGAAGCCTCAAGGTTGCCTTCACCAGGTCTGCGACCAGCTGTCCGCTGATATCGAGGAAACCTTCATACTCTCCCCGATTGCGCAAGTTATGGCAGTGAGACAAGACCCTCCAAACCTCTGGCCCTAATCCGAGCGTGTGCGGAATACATTGAAAAACGATGAATCGACTTTCTGAGCGAAAGCCATTCCAGCGCAAAGCGGCCAAAGCGAGCGCATGTGATGCGTTGTATGCCAGGTCGAACCGGCTTTCCAGGGCAAGAGACTCATTACGGGCATCTTTCAGGCGCGCCCGTGCCGAGGCCACGAGGCCATCAAATTCCCGCTGATTGGGTGGCTCCTTCTTTAACTGCCCTGTCGCAGTCAGGTTTTCAAGATTCTGGGATGTCATTCTCCGTCCCGATCAGAAAAATCTTCGGCTGTTCCATGACCCTGTTCAGAAAACTGCTGTCGGCAGAGAGTTTTTCTCTAAATTCATCAGGTTTGTAAAGCGTCGGACTTATGGTTCTGCCGAGTTTCGACTCAGCAGGCGAGAGTGTCGAAAACAATCTGTCATAGGTAAGCTTTTCCGAAATGATCATGACATCGATGTCGCTATGAGCCTTATCAGTCCCCTTGGCGACCGATCCATAAACAAAAGCAACCTTGATCTGCCCCGCGAGTTCTGCCATGGCCAGGCGCAATACATCGCCGACACCAAAGGTCTTCAGGACGATGCCGTAAAGCTCCTCGAAGATCGGCGACTGCCGATCGGCTTGATAGTGCTTCTGGTTGCCGACCCTCTTGACCGACAGCAGCCCGGCCAAGGAGAGCTTTTCCAGTTCCCGCTGGACGGTTCCGATGCCGACTCCGGCGAGCCGGACAATCTCATTGGCGTAATAGCTCCTGTCCGGATTCCCGAACAACAGACCCAGGACCTGGCGTTGCGTCTTCGAAAAAAGGACCTCGCCTAAGCCGGTATGTTTAGCTTCAATCGTTCCCATATTGGGTACTATAATACCCAAATTGGGAACTATCAACAGAAAAGATCATATAGCCTCAAATTCAAGGTGGCGGGTAAGCGGGCGAGGGAGTGAGATTCAAAACAGTTATATTGGACTGATTCCCCAGGAAGGTCCCCCGCCCCAGTGCCCGCTGAAGCCCTCCCGACAATATTGAATTTCAACAATCAAAGAACGTCCCTGGGGCCCTCACTTGAGTACGCGATAGATATCCTTCCGGTGCCCAACGTGGATGACCGAAACCAGAACAACATCATCCTGGACCTCGTAGATGATCCGGTAATCACCCACCCGGATGCGGTACAGAGGCGGTTCTTTCGAACCGGAAAGCTGCTTACAGCCGGTTGGGCGGGGAATTTCGGCGAGGGCAAGGATGGCGTTGTCGATGGCAAGGACGAGGCGACGGTCGGCCCGGGCCAGCAGTTCCCGGGCACCCCGCAAACCCGCTAAAGTCGGGGGCCTGAGATTATGGCCTTCGTAAACGTTTGACATGTTTGACCTTGTTTACCGCCTGTCGAGCTCTGGCGACGAC
>Ga0209231_1000241_pt1 | contig 36877 bp, 33 predicted proteins | sample Deesub45470m_DNA_FD_188086 | JGI IMG/M metagenome (GOLD analysis project Ga0209231, IMG submission 188086) | Deep subsurface microbial communities from North Pacific Ocean - 450_OLKR46/470m Metagenome (SPAdes) (version 2) | ecosystem: Environmental > Terrestrial > Deep subsurface > Unclassified ... | reverse complement strand
GTCGGCCCTGCTGGCGGAATGCGACGAGGAGTGGATGACCGGCAAGATCTATCTCAACCTCCAAACCTGATTTCACCACCCCAATGGAATCGCTTGGGAACTTTTACAGAAAAATTGTTGCACTGCCCCGACCCCGGATACAGTAAAAATCGGCCTATAGCCTGTATTTTGCATGCGTTTTAGGTGAGTTTTGTAACAGTTTCGGCAAGTTGACTTGGTCCGACCCCGAACACCATTTGTTGGTCTCTTGGTCCGACCCAAACAACCCTTGTTATATGATTAAACGAATACCGCAACAGGACCAAGAAAAAACAAAAGAGCCAATTATATCCCAAAGTCTTTTTGTTAACGTGCATAAGCTTTCATAAAGTTTTTGTGGAGAAGTTAAATCGAGAATGTTGACAACAGATTCGCAAATCTTATTGCCTAGGGAGTGCATCACAATACTTCTACAGTCTCGTTTGTTTCCTTCAGTCAGGCAGGTTGATTTTTCATTGCATTTATTTGATAGTAAACATTCATTATCAACATGGCTCTCATCTGAAATTAATTTCCTAGCATCACCCCAATAGTTTCTCAAAGGAGAGTTTGGTAATAACGAATAGATATCTAACAGTTTCAATCCATTTTTAAAATCAATGTAAAGTCGCTTCTCACTATTCGTAGTTTGCTCCAAATATTTAATAAAGTTTACCGCGCGCATACGAGTTTGGTCATCAGAGCATGCCAAGTATAACTGCTTTTCAGGAATAAGATTTTCAAGTTCTCTACAATCAAGTATGCGATAATCGGAGTATATTGAAGTGTTGTTAACAAATTTCACTTTTCGTGCTGTTTCACCAATATTTCCATCCGGGTAGTTTTTGTCACTATCAACGACACAAATGGTAAACAAACCTTTATCCTGAGAAGATTTATACTCCTTAGCGGTTTGGTCGCCACCGCCCATTACTGGATTAAAGTTGAATTTTAAATTATGTAAGCGTTTTTCGAAAGCATAAGCCCTGCATAAATGACGAACAAGTTTAGTGTCATCTGAATTTTCAGCTATAAAATTCACGGGTTGTATTTTTGAAGAGTCGTTAAAAAATCTCAACGGAATATGGAGAGTGGTTTGCTCCCCACTTAAGCTCTTAGTTTCATTCTCATCGAATCCAATAATTATTGCATACACTGACAATCGGCTCCCTACTGCCCCGTATTGTGGCACTTCGTATAATAATTTTTTATATAAAGAAATAATTTTTTCACTTAAATATTGCCCTAGGCTAATTATTTTAATAAGCGTGTCTCTAGAACCAGTAACAAGATGTTTTCCTTCCATGTGCGCAATAGAAAGATACTCCACTGCCGTAATTGCAGAATTAAAGTTTTTAGATTTCTCCTCAAGGTCACCCTGAATAGCCTCACCCAAGTACAGTAACACGGCTATCCCTCCTCTGGTTGGAAGAAACCATAAGGCCAATTTTGTAGACAACCTTTCGAGTCATAACCAGAAATAGAGATTTCAGCACTTTTGTCAGCGTATCTTTTTTCAAACAAAACAACGCCTGCATCTGATGGTCCTAATTTTTCTTGATATATTAGGTTGCCAATTCTGTTGATGATTGTCTCGCTATGGGTCTCGATCACAAGACGCAGATCAATATCATTTTTTCGAGCGAATTTTACTGCGGCAACAAACATATCAGCCACTTTTGCTTGGTAGTCAGGGTGCAAATGAAGTTCCGGCTGTTCAATTGAGAGAATTTTGGGTAAATTAAGGCCTCTTCTGGTTTTAGTGTTTCTTCTAATCATTATCCATAGCTGAGCAACTATGGGTAATATTTGGGAAAATCCAAACCCCATGTCAGCAAGATTGTAATCTTGCTTGCAGCCCTCTTCTGTGAGATGTAGGGCGATTTGCCCATGTTTTGAGAGGGCCTTAACTTCAAATCCCAAATTATCAATAGTCCATTTGTTAAAATCCTTTTTTTCTATCTCAGAAAGATTTCGCAAAAACATAGGCAAGTTTCGCCCAAGTGGATCTATCTCAGCAACAGATAGATCCTGCTCTCGATAATACCTTACAATACCTGACCTAACTGGTTCTATGTAACTTATATTAAGTGCAACACTTGTTATATATTCATCAATTTCTACGAGCAAGCTTGGTATAAGTAATGCGAGTACTTTTTGTCTAATCGTTTCAATTTTATTGTTGCTTAGATCGATTTGTGAGAGATTTTGATTGTAATAGCTACCAAGCGTTCTTATTTTTTTCAATTGTTTTAGAAACGATGATTTGTCGCCATAAGCAAGCCCCCTGGCTGCTAAACGTATATTTTCATATTTAACCTTACCGTGGCAGAATTCGGTAAGATCTTTCGAGATAGACTCCATTATTTCATGGTCTTTTACAGTATATCCGAAATAATGCCTTTGCATTTTTTCAGTCTGTGATGAAATTATTGGTCTTATGTATGGAAAAAAGCTTAGACGTTCAATCGACTCGTATTTTGAACTAAATGATGTTATATCAACAGTATTTACAGATATTGACAAAACCTTAGCATTTTTATCAAATGAAATATCAACAATGTCATCGTTTATTGTTATTTTAAGATTGTCAAGATAGGATTTATTGTCCTTTGTTCCTTTTACTATAAATTCTATCTTGGCAATGTAGTTTTCTAAAATTAACATTTCGTCCATGAAATACATTGGATGACGCATTCCTTCTCTTGCAACTATTGGTATTGACAAAGAAAAAGCAATGCTGTCATTGTTCGAATTTTTACATAAACTTTCTTCAAAACTGCCAAAATCAACATGGTCTCCATACCACAATAAAGGCCCTTTTGTTTTTGATTCAATACTTTGCCTTAATAGCATAAAAAAACGCGCAAAAGTGCTTTTCCCAGACCCATTTTTCCCTACTAACAACGTTATTGGGAAAAGCTTAATTTCCGATGTGTCTTGTAAGCTTCTAAGGTTTTTTATTCTAATAGTTTCCATGGTTGCCTCAGTTAATATTACGAAATTAAAATTTAATATTTTGATGATTAGGTAAATGATAGGGCAATGTGTCAATGGTAATGTGATCAGATCAAGGTAGCTAATAAATTTTTAAAGCATAACGCCTCTCAAATTCCTGTTTTTCGCCGCTATAACCCGATTTTCTGGCCTGTAAACTACCCCAATTGAACTCTAGAGACCCACCGAGAATGAAAGAATCGTCCGTCGCGCCACCAGTTAATAAAAAACCGCCCATATGATGCTTATCTGCAATCACGTGACCGGTTGTCAACGGCTCATCTCCATAGCGGCTAATTAGTCGTCTTTATAGCAATTCACCATCCAAACAACAACCATTTCTTCTCCCTGTTAGCGCCCGCCGCCCTGGCCCTGAATCCGCCCCTCGAAAAACCAACCCACCCACTCACACCGCCGCTTTACTCAGCAACCGAATCCCCTCATCCAACCCCTGCAAAGTCAGCGGAAACATCCGCCCGTTCATCAGCTTCTGGATCATCCCCGTCGACTGGGTGAAGTTCCACCAGCCATGGGGGGCGGGATTGAGCCAGATGGCGTCTTTGTAGTGGTCGAGCAGGCGCTGGCCCCAGAGGTAGCCGGGCTCTTCGTTGTAGTGCTCGACGCTGCCGCCGGCCATGGAGATTTCGTAGGGGCTCATGGCGGCGTCGCCGACGAAGATCAGTTTGTAGTCGGGGCCGTAGGTGTGGATGACGTCCCAGAGATCGATGCGCTCGGCGCGGTAGCGCTGGTTGTCGCGCCAGACGCTTTCGTAGACGAAGTTGTGAAAGTAGAAGTATTCCAAGTGCTTGAATTCGGCGCGGGCGGCGGAGAAGAGCTCTTCGCAGATCTTGATGTGGTCATCCATGGAGCCTCCGACATCGAAGAACAGCAGCACCTTGATCTTGTTGTGCAGCTTGGGGACCAGCTTGAGGTCGAGATAGCCGGCGTTGTGGGCGGTGGCGCGGATGGTGCCGGGGAGATCGAGAACCTCGGGGGCGCCGACCCGGGCGAAATGCCGCAGGCGGCGCAGGGCGACCTTGATGTTGCGGGTGCCGAGCTCCACCGAGCCGTCGAGGTTTTTGAATTCGCGCTTGTCCCAGACCTTGACCGCCCGGCGATGGCGGGAGCCCTCCTGGCCGATGCGGATCCCTTCCGGGTTGTAGCCGTAGGCGCCGAAGGGGGAGCGGCCGCCGGTGCCGATCCAGCGGTTGCCCCCCTGGTGGCGCTCTTTCTGCTCAGCCAGCCGCTGCTTCAAGGTCTCCATCAGCTTCTCGAATCCGCCGAGGGCCTGGATCTGGGCCTTCTCCTCCTCGGAGAGGACCAGCTCGGTCAGCTTGCGCAGCCACTCCTCGGGGATCTGCGCCTCGAGCTCTGCATCGATGGCGGTCACCCCCTCGAAATAGCGGGAGAAGACCCGATCGAACTTGTCGAAGTGGGTCTCGTCCTTGACCAGGCAGAGGCGGGCCAGGTAATAGAAATCCTCGACGCTCCCCCAGACCACCTGCTGCTCCAGCGCTTCGAGCAGATTCAGGTATTCGCGGATGGAGACCGGGACCTTGGCTTGTTTGAGTTGCAGGAAAAAGTCGACCAGCATAGTTCAGGCCTACGGGGGAAGCTTGGAAAGGCATGTTAACGGAGAGACGCAGAGGAGAATGAGTCGGAGAGAGATCAATACGATGGTTTTTCTCTCAGCCTTTCTCTGCACCTTTGCGTCTCTGCGTTGAATCCTTTGCTTGGATTATAACCTCAGAGAGAAGATCAGCGCCCTCGGCGAACCATGCCGGATAGGCGCTCGAACAGCCCCAGATCCTGCTCGTTCTTCAGCAGCGCACCGTGCAGGGGCGGGATCGACTTGCCCGGCTGCTTGCTGTGCAGGGCTTCGGCGGGGATATCCTCGGCCACCAGCAGCTTGAGCCAGTCGAGGAGTTCGGCGGTTGAGGGTTTCTTCTTCAGCCCGGGGACCTCGCGCAGGCCGAAGAAGGTTTCCAGGGCGCTCTGCAGCAGGGCCTTTTTGATCCCCGGATAATGGACCTCGACGATCTCGGCCATGGTGTCGGCGTCGGGGAAGCGGATGTAGTGGAAGAAGCAGCGGCGCAGGAAGGCGTCGGGAAGCTCCTTTTCGTTGTTGCTGGTGATGATGATCACCGGCCGGTGCAGGGCCTTGACCAGCTGCCGGGTTTCGTAGACGTAGAACTCCATGCGGTCGAGTTCCTGCAGCAGGTCGTTGGGGAATTCGATATCGGCCTTGTCGATCTCATCGATCAGCAGCACTGCCCGCTGCTGCGACTCGAAGGCCTCCCACAACTTCCCCTTGACGATATAGTTGCCGATCTCGTGCACCCGGGCATCGCCGAGCTGGGAGTCGCGCAGGCGGGAGACGGCGTCATACTCGTAGAGCCCCTGTTGGGCCTTGGTGGTCGACTTGACGTGCCACTGGTAGAGCGGCAGGCCGAGCCCCTTGGCCACCTCCTCGGCCAGCATGGTCTTGCCGGTGCCAGGCTCCCCCTTGATCAGCAGCGGCCGCCCCAGGGTGATGGCGGCGTTGACCGCCAGGTTCAGATCATCGGTGGCTACGTAGGCGTCGGTTCCGGTAAAGCGCATATTTGTTCCATCCTGACTATTTAAATGACGCCCGCGGAGGCGCGGGGAAAACTGAATCTACCCGATCTGGCCTCAGAGCACAATCACCCCGGGCGCGGGCGGCTCGGCGTAGAGCTGTTCGACCTGAGGCTGGCGGCGGTGGAGGGCGGCGCGCTGGTTGATGTAGCCCTTGTCGGTGATCTCGTTGGCGTCGCTGTCGGGGGGCTCGCTCATCAGCATGATCCGGGCGATGCGGGTGGAGGAACCCTGCTGCTCGGCGTTGAATTGGCTCAGTACCCGCCGCAGGTAGACGGCGATCTCCGGTTGCCCGATCAACTGCTCGATGCCGGCCTCGGCCGGCAGACCCGGGCAGAGCTTGCGGCAGGCGGCGATATTGGGCCAGCCGAGGATGCCGACCTCCTCCCGGTCGTGGCCGGTGACCAGGGCGAACTGCAGAATCGGCGCCACCGCCTGCACCGCCACCCGCAGCAGGCCGACCCGCACCCAGGTGCCGCTCATCAGCTTGAAATCTTCCGCCACCCGGCCATCGAAGGAAATCCCCTGGCTGGGGTCGTCGGGATCGACGAAGCGGCCGGCGTCGCCGATCAGATAGTAGCCCTCAGTATCGAAGGCGGCGGCGGTGAGGTCGGGGCGACGGAAGTAACCCGGGGTGACGTTGGGCCCCTTGACCCGCAGCTCGTAGTTGTCGCCGTTGGGGAGCATCTTCAGGGTGACGCCGGGACAGGGGACGCCGATCACGCCGGCCCGCTCGAGGGGAAAGTGGGCGGCGGTGGCGAGGGGGGAGGTTTCGGTGGAGCCCCAGGAGGAGGTCATCATCACCTTCTTGCCGGTGGCCAGCAGGGCGACCGCCTCCAGCCGCTCCCACAAATCCTGCGGCAGGGCGGCGCCGGCGTAGAAGATCAGCTGCAGGTTTTTGAAGAAGTTGTTACGCAGGGCTTCGTCCTGCTCGAGATAGGGGAGCAGCATGGCGTAGCCGACGGGAACGTTGAAATAGATGGTCGGCGAGATTTCGCCCAGGTTGCGCACTGTCTGCTCCACCAGCCCCGGAGCCGGCTTGCCGCCGTCGACGTAGAGGGCCCCCCCCTGGTTGAGCACCAGGTTGAAGTTGTGATTGCCCCCGAAGGTATGGTTCCAGGGGAGCCAGTCGACCAGCACCGGCGGGGTCTGGCTGGTGAAGGGCCAGACCTGGGCCAGCATCTGCTGGTTGGCGCAGAGCATGCCGTGGGTGTTGATCACCCCTTTGGGCTGACCGGTGGAGCCGGAGGTATAGAGGATTTTAGCCACCGTCTTGGCGCCGACCTGGGCCAGGGAGCGTTCGACGTCAGCGGTGACCGGGGTTTCGAGCAGGGACGAGAAGGAGGTGGTCGAGGTCGGGGTGTCGGTGAGCTCGCCGCGGCTGGTCACCACCTCGACCCCGGCCAGCTTGATATTGGCCAGGGGGGTGGCGAACATTTCAGCATCGGCGACGTAGATCATCCCTGGGCAGACTTCCTCGAAGATGAAGTGCAGCTTGAGAAAGTCTTTGCTCAGCAGCGAGTAGGGGACCGAAACCGGCACCAGCGGCACCCCGGCGATAAAGCAGCCGAGCATCAGCAGGGCATGATCGACGGAGTTGCCGGAGAGGACCATCACCGGCCGATAAGGGCCGAGGCGGCGGTCGAGCAGTGCCTGGGCGATGGCGTTGGCCTGCTGGTTGGCCTCGGCATAGCTGACCCGGCGCCAGCCACCGTCGCCGAAGCGTTCGCCGAGGAAGGTCCGCTCCGGCGCCGCTTCGGCCCAGTGCCGCAGCATCTGGCCGAGGTTCTCCCGGCAGGGTTGCAGCGGCATGGCCGAGCTGAACAGGTACCCAGTCTCGGCGCAGCCCTCGAGACAGACCAGAGGTGGAGCAAAATCGACGGCGGCAAAAGCATCGGACTTCACAAAGAACCTCCTGACGGGTCATGCAGTTAGGTGGATCAGAACATGTAGCCTCCCGACTCGGTGGCGGCGGCAGCCAGCTGTTGCTTGGCCGCCAGCAATCCGGTCACCGGATGGGCACCCAGGCAGGCGATGGTCTTTTGCAGGGCCGGCAACTCAGCCCCCTGCACGCCGTAGGCGGCGCAGCGGCCGGCTGCGGCCTGGACCTGGCCGGCAAGCTCGAAAGCGAGGCTTTTGACCGCTGCCTGCAGCAGACCCTGTTTGCGCTCGCTGGCGGAGCTCCAGCCCTGGTCAGCCCGCAGCAGGGCGCTCTCGAGGGCAAAGATGTCGATGGCCATATCCCCCAGGGCCAGCAGCAGTTCCTGCTCCTGACGCTGGGACTCGACGGCGCCAAGCAGCAGCAGAAAGATTTTTTTGAGCCGTGCCAGCAGAAAGAATTCCGCCCCGAAAGGGCTGGCGCCCCCGGCTTCCTCTATCCCCTCGGAGTGCAGCTCTCCCTGCGCCCCCCGCACCTGGTCCCAGAGATCGAGGAGGCCGCTGTCGGCCCGCCGCAGCAGCAGGGTCGGAATCAGCAGGCGGTTGATTTCGTTGGTCCCTTCGAAGATGCGGTTGATCCGTTGATCCCGGTAGTAGCGCTCCACCGGGTATTCCTGGATGTAGCCGTAGCCGCCATGGATCTGCAGCGCTTCGTCGGCCACCCGGGCCAGGGCGTTGCTGCAGAAAACCTTGGCGATGGCGCACTCACCGGCGTATTCCTCGATCGCCTGCTGGTAGCGGGTGTAATAGTCATCGCCGGACCGGTCGAGGGTGGCAATGCGCTCATCCAGCAACCCCGCGATTCGGTAGAGCAGCGACTCAGCGGCAAAGAGCAGGCTGGCCGTATCCGCCAGTTTTTCCCGGATGGCGCCGAAACTTCCCAAGGTTTGGCCGAACTGTTTGCGTTCGGCGGCGTAGCGCGCCCCTTCACCGAAGGCCCCCTTGGCCGCGCCGACCACGGTGGCGGAGAGTTTCAGCCGGCCGACATTGAGCACGTTGAAGGCGATCTTGTGCCCCTTGCCGACCTCGCCGAGCAGGTTGCCCACCGGCACCCGCACATTCTCCAGCACCACCTGGGCGGTGGAACTGCCTTTCAGGCCCAGCTTCTTCTCCTCCTTGCCGATGGAGAGCCCGGCCATCCCCCGCTCGACCAGAAAGGCGGAAAAGTGCTTGCCGTCGATCTTGGCAAAGACCGTGAACAGATCAGCGAAGGCGGCGTTGGTGATGAACTGCTTGACGCCGTTGAGCAGGTAGCAGGAGCCGTCGGCGCTTAGGGTGGCGGTGGTGCGGGCGCTCAAGGGGTCGCTGCCGCAGTCGGGTTCGGTCAGGCAGTAGGCGCCGATCCACTCCCCCGAGGTCAGCTTCCCCAGGTAGCGCTCTTTCTGCTCGGCGGTGCCGTAATAGACCAGAGGCAGGGAGCCGATGCCGGTCTGGCCGCTGGAACTGATGGCGAAGGAGCCGGTGGGGCCGATCTTTTCCGCCACCAGCATGCTGGTGGCCTTGTCGAGCTCGAGGCCGCCGTACTCCTCGGGAATATCGACCAGGAACAGCCCCAGTTCGGCGCAGCGGCGCAGCTTCTGCAGCAGCAGCTCGAAGTCCGGCTCCTCCAGCCGCTCCAGATCGGGGAGAATCTCCTTGCTGACGAAGGCCTCGGTGGTCTCGGCGATCTGCCGCTGCTCGGCGGAAAAATCCTCGGGGGTGAACACCCTGCTTCCCAACGCCTCGCGCAGCAGAAACTCGCCCCCTTTGGCCAGAGGTTTGCTGGTCATATTTTCGCCTTCCGCTACAGGATCAGAACCGGGCACTTGACGGTGTGAATCACATGGTTGGCCACCTGGCCGAAGAGCAGATTGCGCAGATCGGTGTCGGGCTTGCGACCGATCACCAACAGGTCGAACTCGCCGCTATCGGCCAGCTCACAGATGACCTCCCGGGCATAACCCTGCTTGAACAAAGTAATCACCGCCACCCCGGCGGCGGCAAACAGGGCCTGTTGCGAGGCGAGAAACTTCTGGGCCTCGTCCACCGCCCGTTGCTCCAGTTCCTCCCTTGGAGTGGTGCCGAATCCTTCGTAGGAAATCCGTCGGGGATCGAGCACATGCAGCAGGGTCAGGGGGAAAGTGAGGGTCTCTTTCCGGGCCAGCAGCCCCGCAACGGTTTGAGTCGAAATGGAGGATTGATCGAGGGGAACCAGGATTTTGCGGTCTTTCATGACGGAACCCTTCCTTGTCAGGTAGTTTCAAGCCTTTAGTTCCTGCGCCCGGCCTGCGCCGAATCCGACTCATGCACCAGAATAACAGAGCTAACACCGACCGCCGACACAATAAAACAGCGGTTTGGCGCAAGCGTTTTGGTAAATACGTACTCCAATGCCAGTTTAGCTGTCAACCGTCTTATTAGCAAACAGGCGATAAAAAACGATGTTTCCACGAGGCCATGTTCTTGCAGGAAAATAGCTTCTCTGGCCGGGAATCAATCTTTCTTCCGACGCAGACAGGTTCATGGCCGCTCTGAGGGCTCCCTGCCAAAAAATCGGGCTTGTCAAGACGGCTGGACATGATATCTTTCCGGCCATTGCGGGGCCGAACTCCTGACAACCTGCAACGACTGCCCCCAACCCTTCTGCCCGGATAAATGAACTCCATGATGAATCCCCGCGTCCTGTTGCTTTTTTGCTGCGCCCTCCTTTTCACCCTGGCGGGCTGTCAGCTCGCCCCCAAAACGGCCAAGCCTGCCAGCCCCATGGGGAAGACCGCCAGTATCGACAGCAAGACCCCGGCACCGCTGCGCTTCGTGGTCCGCGGGACGGAGTTGATTGATCGCAGCCAGAATGCTCCGGTATTTTTCCGGGGGATGGGTTACTCACCCTATCTGCCGGGGGAAACCCCGATCACCGGCAAGGGCCCCGGGGATGATGACCGCTACGAGAAGCACTTCGCCCTCTTTGACCATCTTGAGATGGACTACCTTCACATCTTTCCGCGGCTTATGCCGGCGGGCTTCTTTCGGGAGCTCGACAAGACTGACCTGGTCTATGGCCAGGATGTCTGGGTGCATGGCTATGCCGAGGATTTCCTCGACGAGGCCTTTCAGGCGACCACCCTCGCACAGATCAAGGAAGTCATCGACCATACCTACGCCGTCGGCCGCCCCGACCGCCTGGTGCTGTTTTCCATCGGAGACGAGCTGCAGGCCGAATCGGTCGCCCGGACCGATGCCCGCCATCCGGAGGTGCGTGACTATCACGGCAAACATCTGCTGGTGACCGGCCGCACCCCCACCGAGGTTGCCCTGGCCCGCCTGATTGATGGGGCGATGGATTACGAGTTGACCCGCTACGGACAACGCCACCTGTATACCCACACCAGCTGGACCCACATCGGCCCCCTCGCCAACCGACCGGATCTGGATCTGCCGACGGCCAACATTCTGCTCCCCGACATGGGCGATTTGATCTGCCTCAACATCTACACCTATGCCAACGGCGTGCGAACCTCGCCACCCGGTTCGGTGACCGGCACGAGCTATCAGGGCTATCTGGAGGAACTCGCCGCGGCCATGAGCAAACCGATCCTGATCACCCAGGTGGGGCTCTCAACCTCCCCCTTCGAGCCCAAGCCCTGGGTCCCGGGGTTCGGTGGCCATCGGGTCGAGGATGTCCCGGCGGTCTTTCGTTCGATCTGGAAGGATGTGCGTTCGGCGAAGGGACGGGAGAAATATGCCGGGCTGGTGTTTTTCGAACTTCACGACGAGTGGTGGAAGAGTCATAAAAGCGAAACCGAATCGACCCGGCAGGACCGGGATGACCCGGAGCAATGGTTCGGCATCTACAGCCTGGGGCAGGACAATGTTCTGGTGCCCAAGGGGAACATCCCGCAGACGGTCAGGGATCTCTTTCGCGAACCCTGACCCCGAGACGGAAGTGGACTAGCCGCGACTGGGAGGCATTGTCTGCCTTTTCAGGAGGATCGAGCCAGGATGACCAAAGCAGCCCTGCTCCTTTTCGCCCTCAGCCTCTGCTGCCTGCTGGTTTCCGGCTGCGGCCTGGTCCTCCCGCCCAAGGAGGAGCCCGGGCCCGGAACCGTCGGACTCGCCTCCTATTACCACGACAAGTTCCAGGGGCGGCGCACCGCCAGCGGTGAGCCTCTGGACCAGAACGCACTCACCGCCGCCCATCGCAGCTATCCCTTCGGCACTCTGCTGCGGGTTCACAACTTGGAAAACGGCAAGAGCGTCGACGTGCGCATCAACGACCGCGGCCCCCACATCTCCGGACGCATCATCGACCTGACCCGCCGCGCCGCCCAGGCCATCGGCATGCTGCAGCAAGGGGTTGCCAGGGTGCGCCTGAAGGTGCTCCAGGGCGAGGAGTGACCCCCACCCTGCCCTTCCCTGCCCTGCCCTGACGACCTCAGCCGGCAACCTTGATCACGATCTTGCCCTTTTGCCGGTTGGACTCCATGAAGCGGTGGGCCTCGACAATGGCGCTCAGGGGAGAGGTCCGGTCGATGTGGGGTTTCTGGGCGCCGGATTTGAGGCCGTCGTAGATATATTGTTTGCCGCGGGCCAGCTTCCCTGGGTCACGCACTATTGCGAACAGGGTATAGCCCCGCAGGGTCAGGCCTTTGCCGAGCACGGCAAACAGCGGAGCATAGCCAGGTTCTTCGCAGCCTGTTCTTCGCAGCCTTGACAAATCGTGCTGGTGCCATGAGTATTTATAGAACCAACCATGGCCATGGCCCGTGTCCGGGGCTCGCAGGTGCGCGTATGAAAAATCCGCAACAACGCCTCGATGATATTCTCGACATTCTCCGCCGGCGGGAACTGCGGATCACCCCGCAGCGCATTGCCATTCTGCGGGCGTTTCTCCATTCCGAACAGCATCCGAGCGTTGAGCAGGTTTATAGCGAGGTGAGATCCCTCTTTCCCACCCTCAGCCTGGCCACGGTCTACAAGACCGTCAACCTGTTGAAGGAACTTGGCGAAATCCTGGAAATCGGCCTGACCGACGGCCGCAACCGCTATGATGGCAACAAACCCCACCCCCACCCCCACCTGATCTGTACCAACTGCAACAACATCATCGATCCCGAAGTCAGCCTGCTCGACCAGTTGACGGCCGAAGTGGCCAAGGCCACCGGCTATCAGATCACCTCCCACCAGGTGGAACTTTTCGGCCTCTGTCCCGCCTGCCAGCCGAAATAAGCGGCAGATTTTTCCTGCTTATGGATAATAATTATCCGTTGACATTGACAATCCCTAAAGATTTGCTAAAAGTATCTCCATCTGATTCCAAATGCGCCCTGGGCTCGATGCCCTGCGGGCTGCGCAACTCTAAAGACGTCAACAGGAGGATATTTCATGAGCGAACCCAAGTGCCCGATTACAGGAAAATCCGCGAGCTCTCTGCCCGGCAGAGGCATTTCCAACCGCGACTGGTGGCCCAATCAGCTGAACCTGGGCATCCTGCACCAGCATGCGCCGGCCTCCAATCCGCTGGGGTCCGACTTCAACTATGCGGAAGAATTCAAGAAGCTGGATCTGGCCGCGCTGAAGCAAGACCTTTACGCCCTGATGACCGATTCGCAGGAGTGGTGGCCGGCCGACTGGGGCCACTACGGCGGCCTGTTCATCCGCATGGCCTGGCACAGTGCCGGCACCTACCGCACCGGCGACGGTCGGGGGGGCGGCAGCACCGGCAATCAGCGTTTTGCCCCCATCAACAGCTGGCCCGACAACGGCAACCTCGACAAGGCCCGCCGGCTGCTCTGGCCGATCAAGCAGAAGTATGGGAATAAAATCTCCTGGGCCGACCTGATGATCCTGGCGGGAAACTGCGCCCTGGAGTCCATGGGCTTCAAGACCTTCGGTTTCGGCGGCGGCCGGGTGGACATCTATCAACCGGAAGAAGATGTCTACTGGGGTGCCGAGGCCGAATGGCTGGGGGACAAGCGCTACAGCGGCGACCGCAAGCTGGAAAACCCGCTGGCCGCGGTGCAGATGGGGCTGATCTACGTCAACCCCGAAGGGCCCAACGGCAATCCGGACCCGGTGGCCTCGGGCCGCGATGTGCGGGAAACCTTCGGCCGCATGGGGATGAACGATGAGGAAACCGTGGCCCTGGTGGCTGGCGGCCATACCTTCGGCAAGTGCCACGGCGCCGGTGATCCGGCGCTGGTGGGGCCCGAGCCGGAAGCCGCGCCCATGGAAGAGATGGGCCTGGGCTGGAAGAACGCTCTGGGCAGCGGCAAGGGGGTGCATACCACCACCAGCGGCATCGAGGGCGCATGGAAGATCAATCCGACCCAATGGGACATGGGCTACCTCAACACCCTGTTCGGCTACGAGTGGGAACTGACCAAGAGCCCGGCCGGCGCCCAGCAGTGGCTGGCCAAGGACGTCAAGGATGAGCACCTGATTCCCGACGCCCACGACCCCACCAAGAAGCACCGGCCGATGATGACCACGGCCGACCTGTCGCTGCGCTTCGACCCGATCTACGAGCCGATCGCCCGCCGCTTCCAGAAGGATCCGCAGGCCTTCGCCGACGCCTTTGCCCGCGCCTGGTTCAAGCTGGTGCACCGCGACATGGGGCCCAAGGCCTGCTACCTCGGCCCGGAAGTTCCGGCTGAAGATTTGATCTGGCAAGACCCGATTCCCGCCTGCGATCACCCGCTGATCGATGCCAAGGACATCGCGGGCCTCAAGGCCAAGGTTCTGGCCTCGGGCCTGTCGGTGGCGGATCTGGTCGCCACCGCCTGGGCCTCGGCCTCAACCTTCCGCGGCTCGGACAAGCGCGGCGGCGCCAACGGCGCCCGGCTGCGCCTCGCTCCGCAGAAGGACTGGGCCGTCAACCAGCCGGCGCAACTTGCCAAGGTGCTGGGGGCACTCGAATCCATCCAGAAGGCCTTCAACGGCGCCCAGTCGGGAGGCAAGAAAGTCTCCCTGGCCGACCTCATCGTTCTGGCCGGCTGCGCTGCCGTCGAAGCGGCGGCCAAGGCGGGCGGGCACGGGGTCGAAGTCCCCTTCACCCCGGGGCGCACCGACGCCACGCAAGAGCAGACCGATGTGCAATCCTTCGCCGTGATGGAGCCTCAGGCCGACGGTTTCCGCAACTACCAGCAGAAGACCTATAGCGTCTCAGCCGAGGAAATGCTGGTCGACAAGGCCCAATTGCTGACCCTCAGCGCACCGGAGATGACGGTGCTGGTCGGCGGCCTGCGGGTGCTGGGCGCCAACGCCGGGGGATCGACCCAGGGCGTGTTCACCCAACGGGCCGGAACCCTGAGCAACGACTTCTTCGTCAACCTCCTCGACATGGGCACCGTCTGGAAGCCCACCTCCGAGGCCCGGGAGAGCTTCGAAGGGCGCGACAGCAAGACCGGCGCCCCCAAGTGGACCGCCAGCCGGGTCGACCTGATTTTCGGCTCCAACTCCCAGCTGAGAGCCCTGGCCGAGGTCTATGCCCAGAACGATGCCAAGGCCAAATTCGTCGGCGATTTCGTCGCCGCCTGGAACAAGGTCATGAACCTCGATCGCTTCGACCTTTGCTGATCGTGGCCTGAACGGCTAGGTGGGCTTTAGCCTGGTCGCCCGGGACCTCCTGCAATGCAAGCACGGCCACCCATTTCCATAGGTGGCCGTGCTTGCGTCAGAGCGCCCCCCCCCCTGGCCGGCCGAGATCTCCCCCACTGCTGAATCCTACAGACAACGAAAGTCTTATGAATTCTATCCAAACCGGCCCTTTGAGGCTCCACGACCTTTACCCCGAGATCGAAAGACTCATTCTGTTTGTCGCCTTTGAGGAGGCGGATGCAGAGGCCGAACCGAACTACCAGCAAATCATCTTGACTGAGAACTCCGCCGCGGCCTTCCGTCTCGGATGCTCGCGGGATGAATGCGTCGATGGCGGCTTTGATTTTGAGCCGTTTATTGCTGAGCTTATCCGCAGTGGCGAGCAACGGAGCCAAGGCAGGCTCAGCTGCCAAGGCTCTCTCGGCCGTGGCGACAAAAGTTTACCATGCGCGTTGCAATCGGAATACCGCATCATCATCGAGCGCAAGCGAACCAAGCTGCCGATGTTGCCGGAACAAGTGTCAACGGCTCTGCCCTGCTCTAAGGAGGATTGCGTGCTCTACATCGTTCAAAGGATCGTCCCCGGAATGGTTGCCCCGCCGAGGGTCTTTGCCGACCAGGCCTGTGCCCAGACGGCTTTCGTCGCTCTGGTTCGTGAACATCGCGCAGTCGATTTTGCGAAATACTGTGCCAGCAATGAGGCTGATGCCGAGGCATTCGCCACGGCCAAGGCGTTCGCCGACAGCGGAGGTGGGGAAAACGCTTGCTTTTGCTACTGGGAACTGGTTCCTGAAGCCGGTGGGGTTGCAGGGAAACATCTGCTGATTCCTCCGCAAAGCGGGGAACCGGTCCTGAAGGCTGTGGAAGAAACGCAGCAACAGGTCTTGGGGGTCCAGACTCAACTGCGCAGCCTGACGGAAAAGCTGACCGGCATGAGCCAGGAGCTCATCCGGTTGCAGAACCTGCTCGGCGATGATGGGAAAGAGGTGGTTGCGGATGAGGCCTCTGGCGCAGCAGAATTGTCCAAACCGATGCCGAATGCGCTGGACGAAAAATACCAGACCGCCGAATGGCAAGAGTTTGTCCAGTCGTTGATTCGGATGTGTGGTGGAAATCGGGGAGAATTTCCCCTCCTGCCCCGCCAGGACTGGCGCCAGGCGGTCTACGACAACCACAGCACGCTGCCGTATTGGGAATGGGCCGCAATATCTATCGACCAATCGATAGAAAGAGCCAAAACCACTGGATATGCCATCGAGGAGGATGGCGAGCAGAGCGGACATTTCACCTACCTCACCCCGACCGGGGAGCGCAGCTCAACCCTCTATGAAATGGAGGATCTAGCCTGGTGCGCCGCCGGCCTCCATGCCACCCAAAGGGATTGTACCCAGAGCTGAGGGACGGGATGTGCTGAAGGGGCAGGCTGATTGGGCTGTTGCCTGCGCCGGGTTGGCCCTTTTCACCTCTCATCCAACGCCACCTCGTAGCTGACGCTGCGCCCGCCGCCGGGATTGGGTCGCAGCAACCCCTGGTCCACCAAGTCGGCAAGTTCGCGCTGCGCCGTCGCTTTGCTGACATCGGCGAGACTGGCGTATTTGCGCGTCGTCATCCCACCCTCGAAACCGCCGGGACCGGCGTCGAGCAGCCGGTTGAGCACCTTGCGCTGGCGCTCGGTAAGACTGGCTTCGGCGTGGCGCTGCCAGAAACGGGCTTTCAGCAGCACCACGGCCAGCAGCTCATCGGAGCGTTCGACTGCGCGTTCAAAACAGCCGAGAAACCACTCCAGCCAAGGGGTGATATCGCCGGAACCCTTCTGCGTCTGCTCCAAAACCGCATAATAGGCCTCGCGTTCCGCCATAATCTGGGAGGAAAGACTGTAAAAGCGGGCAGCAAGTTTTTCGTCCTGGGCCAGCGCCATATCGGTCAGGGCACGGGCCAAGCGACCGTTGCCATCCTCGAAAGGGTGAACGGTCACGAACCGGAAGTGCGCCACCCCGGCGCGCAGCAGGCCGTCCATCGTCCCCGGCGATGCATCCCACCAGCTAAGGAAACTCGTGATTTCCGCCCCGACCTGTTCGCCCGGCGGAGCCTCAAAATGGATTGTTTCACGGCCGATGGGTCCGGAAACGACTTGCATTGGTTCACCTTCGCCCCGCCAGTCGCCGACCCGGATCCGGTGCATCCCAGAGTAACCGCTGGGGAACAGCGCGGCCTGCCAACCCTTCAGCCGCTCGTCGGTCAAGGGGGATTGGTAATTCAGGGTGGCATCGAACAGCACTTCGACCAGCCCCTCGATGTGCCGGGGTGCGGTCGGCAGACCCGCTGTCGGCAAACCCAGGCGCCGCGCCACCGAAGAGCGGACCGAGCCCCGATCGAGACTCTCCCCCTCGATCGCCGCGGTCTTCACCGCCTCTTCGGTCAGAATCTCCGCCTGGGCCTTCTGTCCCAGATCGAAGCCGAGCGCCGCGACTTGGCTGAGCAACTTCCCCTGAGCCAGTCGCGCGAGCCCAAGAGGGTTCAATAACCGATCGCTCTGCCAGTGCACATTCGGCCAATCGGGGGACTGCCAGATATATTGAGGCATTTCTTCTCCCTAATCGCATCATCAATTGAGGTGATTATAGGGGCTAATCACCTCAAGGGCAAGCTTTGTTCAAATTCGTACTCCCACGGCGGCACAAAAACGGGCCACTTCGATCCCAGGATCGAAGTGGCCCGAAACTTATCCACCCAACATTTTCTACCCTCGATTGATTGTTCTCTTTTTCACAACTTGGACCTTGATAGCCCACCGACTATGCGTCCCAAGGATTGAAAACGTTGGCGCCGCAGCGGCTGAAATCGGTTACGTTTCGGGTGGCAAGGGTAAGTCGATGGATTTCCGCCGTTGCCGCCAGGAGGGAATCGATCACTGGCAACTTCGTGCCCACTTTTTCCCCCTCACCCTGAATTTTCCCCCAGGCCATGGCGACGACGGCGTCCACCGGAAGAATTCGCCCGGCAAACCTCTCCGCCATATCCTGTTCGAGCCACTCCTTCAGGCCGGTCTTCCGGGGGGACTCCGGTAATTTCGAGATCCCTTTCTCCAACTCGCCCAGGGTCAGCACACTCAGGAACAGGCTGCGTTCGTCAACCGAATCAACCCAGCGGACGACCTTTTCATCCGGTCGCGGTTTGACCAGTTCGGAAATGACACAGGTGTCGAGAAGAAACATCACAGCTCGACCTCCCGTCCCACATCCCGACTCCGCTCCAGATCGAGTTCAAGGTCGCGCAGGGGCGAAGACTGAAAAAACTCCGATAGCGGCGTCTGGGAGCGGGTCAGTTCCTGATACTGCTCAAAGGAGACAATAACGGCAGCGGGCGTCCCCCGGAGCGTAATGGTCTGCGGTTTGCCGCGCCGAGCCTCTTCGACCACCCGGCTCAAACGGTTTTTGGCATCCTGCAGCTGCCACTCATCGGGATGATTAACGGTTTTTTTTCTTGTGGCCATGGCTCCCCCTTTGAATCTAGCTAGACTGTCTAGATCTTACCGGGTCAAAGCGTAGAGGGCAACAAGGATTTTTCCGTCGGTCCTTCCCTGCCCTTATTTCCAGCTCAACCGCTGCGGATGGCTGTAGATTTCCATGCTGCTGCCGCGCAGGTAACCGACCAGGGTGATGCCGGCCTGTTCGCAGAGTTCGATGGCTTTGTCGGTGGGTGAGGTGCGGGAGGCGATCAGGCCGATGCCGAGGCGGGCGGCCTTGGCGACCATTTCGGTGGAGACCCGGCCGGAGGTGAGCAGCAGTTTGTCCCGCAGCTCGAGTTTGCGGAACAGCGCTTCGCCGGCGAGGCGGTCGAGGGTGTTGTGGCGGCCGATGTCCTCGGCGTAGAGGAGCAGCCCGCCAGCGTCGGCGATGGCGGCCGAATGGATGCCGCCGTGGCTGCGATACTGCTCGGCCTGTTCCTGCAGCTCCTTCATCGCCCGAAACAGCTCAGCGCTGCGGTAGTGGCGATCCCTCCCCTGGGCCGGCTGCAGCAGTTCCTGCGGCAGGTTGAAGCTGATGCCGGCGCCGCAGCCGGAGGTCAGGGTCGGCTGCAGCCGTTCGGGCAGGCTGGCGCGGATGCGTAGATCGGCCTGGCCGTATTCGCGGCAGACCCCCATGGAAAGAATGTCATCGAGGCTGGCGATGAACCCCTGCAGTCGACAGAAACCGGCGAGGAGAAAGTTGAGCTGGTGGGGGGAGCAGACCAGGGTTGCCAGCTCGCGCTCATTGATCCGCAGCCGCAGGGGATACTCCGCGACCACCCGGCGCTCGGCCGCTTCCGCCTCGCCCTGCACGATCCGGAGAATTTTGCGGGCGGCCGGTGCATCCTTCACTCGGGATTCCCTTATCCAAAATTGTTGATTATTTGCAGGAGCCGCAGCCTTTGGTCGGCTCCGGCGGCGCGCTCAGCGCCTCGGTCAGAACATAAGCCGCCTGCAGCGCCGAGGTCGGGCAAAGGGGGAAGCACTCCTTGCAATCCCAGCACTCCTGGAGGGCGATCTGCGGGATGAAGGCGATCTCCCGCCGGGCGCCGCGGTCGAAAAAGCTCACCGCGTGCTTCTTTTTCACCTCGGCGCAGTACCTGACGCAGAGACCACAGAGAATACAGAAAGAGGCCTCTTTCTCAAACCGATTTTTATCGGCCCCGTAGACCTGGGCCAGGGCGGTCAGCGGCTCGGAATCGGGGGCGTGGGCCAGCATCTGCTCCACCAGCAGTTTGCGGATTCTGTCCACCTGCTCGCTGCGGGTGCGCACCACCATCCCGGTTTCCGCCGGGTACTGGCAGGCGGCAACCAGACTGCTGCGGCCATTGGCGTCGGCCTCCACCGTGCAAACCCGGCAGGCGCCGTAGGGGGTCAGCTTGGCATGGTCGCAGAGGGTGGGGATGGTGACGCCGACACTCCGGGCCGCCTCCAGCACCGTCATTCCTGCTTTCGCGACAACGCTCTTGCCATCGATCTGCAACTGGATTTCGCTCATAGAGTCACCTTCTCAGCCTAAACTTCTGGCGTCTTCGGGGATGGCCGCGGGGACCGGCACCCCGGACAGTTTGCTCACGGCACTGAATGCGGCCGGGCAGGCCTCGAGACAGGAGCCGCACCTGGTGCATTTCTGCTGCTCGATGACGTGGATGCGCTTCTTGCCCCCTTCGATGGCATCCACCGGGCATTTGCGGAAGCAGGCCCCGCACCCCTTGCATTTGACCGGATCGATATGAAAGGCGATCAGCGCCTTGCAGGAGAGGGAGGGACAGCGCTTCTCGTTGATGTGCGCCTCATACTCCTCGCGGAAATAGTTCAGGGTGCTCAGCACCGGGTTGGGAGCGGTTTTACCGAGGGCGCACATGGAGGAGCCCTTGGTGGTTTCGGCCAACTCCAGCAGCAGCTCGATATCCCCCGGCCGCCCCAGACCCTTGGTCATGTTGGTGAGGATTTTCAGCATCTGCCGGATTCCCTCCCGGCAGGGATTGCATTTGCCGCAGGACTCATCGCTGAGGAAACCGAGGAAGTAGCGGGCGATATCGACCAGGCAGGTATCCTCGTCCATGACGATCATCCCCCCCGAGCCCATCATCGCCCCGGCCCGGGTCAGCTCGTCGAAGTCGACCTTGATGTCGAGCAGCTTTTCCGGGATGCAGCCGCCCGAGGGGCCGCCGGTCTGCACCGCCTTGAACCTCTTGCCGCCGGGAACCCCTCCGCCGATCTTGAAAATGATGTCCCGCACCGAGGCCCCCATCGGCACCTCGACCAGACCGGTGTTGTTGACCTTGCCGACCAGGGAGAAGATCTTGGTCCCCTTGCTCCCCTCGGTGCCGATGGCGGTGAAAAACTGTGCCCCCTGGTTGATGATCAGCGGGATATTGGCCCAGGTCTCGACGTTGTTGATGTTGGTCGGCTTGCCCCACAGCCCGCGGATGGCCGGGAACGGCGGCCGGGCATTGGGCTCGCCAGGCTTGCCTTCCAGGGAGTTGAGCAGCGCCGTCTCCTCGCCGCAGATGAAAGCGCCGGCGCCCCGGTGGACCTTGACGGTGAAGTCGAATCCGGAACCGAGGATGTTCTTGCCCAGAAAGCCATATTCCTCGGCCTTTTTGATCGCCACCGCCAGGTTGGAGACCGCCAGGGGATACTCCTGGCGCACGTAGACATAGCCTTCGCTGGCGCCGATGGCATAGGCGCCGATCATCAGCCCTTCGAGCACGGCGAAGGGGTTGCCTTCCATCACCGAGCGGTCCATGTAGGCCCCCGGGTCCCCCTCGTCGCAGTTAACCACCACGTACTTCTGCTCTCCTGGGGCGTTGCGGGCGAAATCCCACTTGGTTCCCGAGGGGAAACCGGCGCCGCCCCGCCCCCGCAGCTTGGCGCTTTTCACTTCGCCGACCACCTGCTCCGGAGTCAGCTGGAAGAGGGCTTTGACCAAGGCCTTGTAGCCGTCGACGGCGAGATAATCCTCCAGGCTGGTGGGGTCGATCTTGCGATTGGCCCCGAGCACCAGGCGCTGCTGATGCTTGTAGAAAGGAATCTCCTCCTCGGTGGTGGCTTTTTCACCGCTGTTGGGATCGACGTAGAGCAGCCGCTCGACAATCCTGCCTTCCTTGATGGTCGCAGAAATGATCTCGGCGATATCCTCCGGCTGCACCTTGAGGTAGCAGATCCCTTGCGGATAAATGACCACAATCGGCCCCTGCTCGCAGAAGCCGTGACAGCCGGTGCGCCGAAAGACCACCTCGGCCGCGACCCCCTGCTTATCAATCTCCGCGCTCAGGGCGGCGGCCACCTTGCCGCTGCCGGTGGCGTGACAGGCACTGCCCGAACAGAGGGTGATGCAGGGCTTATCCGGATCGCGTTGGGAGAGGATCTCCTGGCGGAAAGCTTCCAGCTCGGCGGGTGATGCAATCCTTGGCATAATCTCTCCCTAGGCGCAGGCGCATTTTTTCGGGGCGTCGGTCTCGGCCTCCCCCAGGTTCTTCAGGACCTTCACCGTCTCGGCCGGGGCGACGTTGCCGTGGATTTCGCCGTCGACCACCATCACCGGACCCAGGGCACAGCAGCCGAGGCAGCTCACCGTCTCAACGCTGAAATTCAGCTCCGGGTCGGTTTCACCGGGCCTGACCCCCGTCGCCTCATGCACCGCGTCCACAACCCGCTCCGCCCCCCGCACATGGCAGGCGGTGCCGACACAGACGTGAACCTCATGCCGCCCCTTGGGGGTGAGGCTGAAGTGCTTGTAGAAGGTGGTGATATGCTGGATGCGACTCATGGGCACCTCCAGCCTCTCGCTCAGTCGGGTCAAGGCTTCCCGGGGGAGCCAGCGGTTTTCATGCTGGATGTCGAGCAAGATCTGGATCAGCGCACTGGCTTCGCCCTGATGATGGTCGATGATCTGGTCGATTTTGGCGATATCCATAGGATTGTCCTTTTTTCAGGGGATCCGGCTTTTCAACAAGCCAGCGCGTACCGCTTGGCTCCGGCATCGAAGCTGACCAGTCCGAGCCGCGAAGAACTGCTCAGGTGTTTGGAAACCTCCGCCGGGTCGAGGCCGAGGGCGGCGGCGATATCCCGGGCCGAGCGGGGGTTCTCCCGCAGCAGCAGCATGATCTGGCTGATTGCCAGTTTATCCACCAGCAACTCCTCGAACAGCCGCTTGAAGGCCTCGCTATCGAAGTAGTCCTGGTAGCCCTGTTCGGTGTCGAAGCGTACCCGCAGCCGCTCCCGCTCCACCAGCTTGGCATAGGGGAGCAGTTTGGTGATCGCCTCCAGCTTGAGCTTCAGGGTCGCTTCGTCCAGCCCTTCCCCCTTGCCGAGGGGTCCCAATTCTTTCAGCTGCTTGCCGAAATCGTTCATCACCTCGGCGTAGCGGGTTCCTTCCGAGGCGGCAATCCACTCCAGCCGCAGCCGCTTTGGATTCACCCCGATTTTTTCCAGCAGCTTGCGGCAGAGGTGCATGTTGAACAGGGCGTCGTAATTGCCCTCGGTCACATAATGGCACTCGCCCAGCCAGCAGCCGCCGACGAACACCCCGTCCGCGCCCTTGGAGAGCGCCCTCAGGACAAAAGCGATGTCGACCCGGCCGGTGCACATGACCCGGATGATCTTGGTTTCAGTGGTATATTGTTGCCTGGAAACTCCAGACAGGTCCGCAGCCCCGTAAGCTCACCAGGTGCACAAAAAACCGATGACACTCGGTTTGAACTCGAAATCCGTCGTCATTGTCTGCCTCCCTTCCTTCGTCAGTCTTCCCTGCTCAGTGAGCCTTGCCCTTGGGCGCAACCGCCTGGTCGATCTGGGCGAAAATCTCGTCGTCGGTGTAGTGCTTCAGGTAGATCGCTCCCGTCGGGCACTTGGCGTTGCAAAGGCCATCGCCTTTGCAGAGCACCGCCTCGACTCGGGCCTTTTTCCCCTGCGGGGTGTCGTAAAACTCGATGGCGCCGTAGCTGCAGGCGGTGATGCAGGCGCCGCAGGCGACGCAGTCATGCTCGTTGACATCGCAGACCGCCCCCGAAGCGGTGACCGAATCCCCGGAGAGGATGGTGATGGCCCGCCCGGCCGCCCCGTAGGCCTGGCTGATGGTTTCGCTGATGTGCTTGGGATACTGGGCGGTGCCGCAGAGAAAGACCCCATCGGCGGCAAAGTCGACCGGCCGCAGTTTGACGTGGGCTTCCTGGAAGAAGCCGTCGGGATTGAGCGAGGCCTTGAACAGCCGGGCCAGCTCCCGCCCCGATTCGTTGGGGACCACCGCCGCCGCCAGCACCACCAGGTCGGCCTCCAGCTCCAGCATCTGCCCGAGGACCGGATCGGGCACCGTCACCTTGAGCCCGCCACCGGCGTCTGTAACCAGCGGTTTGGCCTCCGGCACGAAACGGATGAACTTGACATCCTGGTTGGCCGCCTCGCGGTAGTAGTCCTCCTTGAAGCCGTAGCTGCGGATATCCCGGAACAGGATGGAAACCTCCAGGGCCGGATTGAGCGCTTTGAGTTTCAGGGCGTTCTTGATCGACTGGCCGCAGCAGACCCGGCTGCAGTAGTTGCGATCAAGCTGGCGGCAGCCGACGCACTGGATCATCACCAGGCTGCGGGCGCCGAGCACCCGCTCGCTCTGCTGCTGGATCTCCCCTTCCAACTCCAGCGAGGTCAGCACCCGCTGGTCGCTGCCGTACAGGTATTCGGTCGGCTGGTGCTCCTGGGCGCCGGTGGCGAGGATGGCGATGCCGTGGGGGATCTCCCGCAGCCGCCCCTCGGTCTTGACCGTGGTGACGAAATTGCCCACATAGCCGGCCACATCGACGATGCAGGAATCGGTGGCGACCCGCACCCGCGGATGGCGGTAGACCTTCTTGATCAGCTGGTTGAGGTGGGCCTGAACATCCATCCCCTCCAGGGTGGTGTGGATGCGCCGGGCCATGCCGCCGAGGTCGGAGTCCCGCTCGATCAGATGCACCTCGAACCCCTGCTCGGCCATGTTGAGGGCGCTGGTCATGCCGGCCAGGCCGCCGCCGACCACCAGGGCGGTCTTGTTGACCGGCAGCTGGAATTCCTGCAGCGGCTCCAGGTGGGCGGCGCGGGCCACCGACATGCGGACGATGTCCTTGGCCTTCTGGGTGGCGTGTTCCTTCTCCTTGGAGTGGACCCAGGAGCAATGCTCGCGGATGTTGGCCATTTCGAAGAAATACTGATTGATCCCCGCTTCCCGGCAGGTATCGCGGAACAGCGGCTCATGGGTGCGCGGGGTGCAGGCCGCCAGCACCACCCGGTTGAGCCCTTTCTCCTTGATGGCATCGGCGATCTGCTGGGCATTCTCGGTGGAGCAGGCGAAGAGGTTCTCGCCGGCCCAGGAGACATTGGGCAGGGTCGCCGAGTATTCCACCAGCGCCGGGATATCGACCACCCGGCCGATATTGGCGCCGCAGTGGCAGATCACCACCCCGATTTTGAGTTCCTCTTCCGAGGTGTCCCGCTCCGGCGGGTAGACCCGCTCCCGGCTCAGCTTGTCGCGGCGGTAATTGAGCAGCTCGCCGCAGAGGGCGTCGGCGCCGCTGGCGGTGACCACCGCTTCGGGAATATCCAGCGGCCCCTGGAAGGCGCCGCTGACGAACACCCCCTTGCGGGAGCTGGCGATGGGATTGGTCGGGCTGATTTTGGCAAAGCCGTGGTCGTTGAGTTCGATGGCGAAGGTTTGCGCCAGTTTGGCCACCTCGGCCGGCGGATTCAGGCCGACGGAGAGCACCACCAGGTCGAATTCCTCTTCCTTGACCCCCTCCTCCAGGGTGGAGTAGCGGATGGTGACATTCTTGCTCTCGGGGATTTCCCGACCGACCGAGACATAGCTGCGGATGAAGCGCACATCCGAGAGCTTCTCGGCGCGCTGGTAGAAACGCTCGAAATCCTTGCCGTAGGCGCGGATATCGTTATGGAAGATGGTCGCCTGCAGGCCGTTGTCGTGGTCCTTGGCCAGGATCACCTGCTTCTGGGTATAGGTGCAACAGACCGCCGAGCAGTAGCTGTTGCCGCCGGGGTTCACCTGGCGGGAGCCGACGCACTGGATCCAGGCAATCCGGTGGGGATGCTTCTGGTCGGAGGGGCGCCGCACCTCCCCCTCGAAGGGGCCGGTGGAGCAGAGGATGCGCTCGAAATCGAGACTGGTGACCACGTTCTGCATCAGGCCGTAGCCGAAGTCGTTGCGCAGCTTGGGGTTGAAGATTTCGAAACCGGGGGAGAGCAGAATCGCCCCGACCTCGATCTGCATCGGCTGCGGCTTCTGATGCAGATCGATGGCGTTGGTTTTACAGACCCCGAGGCAGATCTGGCATTTGCCCTCTTTGAGGTAGAGGCAGGTCTCCGGATCGACGTAGGTGACCAGCGGCACCGCCTGGGAAAAATGGATGTGCACCGACTTGGTCTTCGACAGGTTCTGGTTGAAGGGATCGGGAATCTTCACCGGGCAGTAGTCGACGCAGATGTTACAGCCGGTGCACTTCTCCTCGATGATGTAGCGCGGTTTCTTGATCAGCGTCACCTTGAAATCGCCCGCCTCCCCCTCGACCCGGTCGACCTCGGTGTAGGTGAGGATTTCGATATTGGGGTTGCGCGCGCACTCGATGAATTTGGGCGACTCGATGCACATGGAGCAGTCGTTGCTGGGGAAGGTCTTGTCGAGCTGGGCCATCTTGCCACCGAGGGCCGGCGACTTGTCGACCAGGTAGACCCGAAAGCCCGAGTTGGCCAGATCCAGAGCCGCCTGGATGCCGCTGATGCCGCCGCCGACCACCAGCACATCGCCGATATTGCGGCCTGCGGTGGGATCGATAAATGTTTCTGCTGCCGGATGGTTTTTCAATGTCGTCACCCTTTATCCAAGTGCCTGCGGTTGCCTAAAGCACCTCGAGGAGAATTTCGGTAATGTCCTTGACCTCCATCGCCTCACCTTCGGGCAGATCGAGGCTGCTGTCGGTGAAGTTGGTGATGCAGTAGGGGCAGGAGGTGGCCAGCACCTCGGCCCCGCTGCGCACCGCCTGCCCCAGGCGCAGATCGGAGAAGCGATCCTCCTTGGGAGTCTCCATCCAGATCCGCCCGGCGCCGCCGCCGCAGCAGAGGCTCTTCTCCCGGCTATCGGCCATCTCCCGCAGCTCCAGCCCCGGCACCATTTTCAGAAGCTCACGGGGTTCATCGTAGAGGCCGTTGTGCCGCCCCAGGTAGCAGGGGTCGTGATAGGTGACCTTCCTGGAGTACTCCTTGGTGAGCTTGAGCCGCCCCGCCTTCACCAGCTCGCCCAGATACTGGGAGATGAAGACCACCTCGAAGTTCACCATGAATTCGGGATATTCGTTTTTGAAGGAATGATAACAGTGGGGGGAGGAGACCAGCACCTTTTTCACCCCCTGGTCGATAAAGGCCTTGATGTTCTCCTTGGCCAGGCGCTTGAACAGCTCTTCGTTGCCGGTCTTGCGGATGCTTTCGCCGCAGCAGCTCTCTTTCGAGCCGAGAATGCCGAAATCGACCCCGGCCTTATTGAGCAGCGCGGCGGTGGCCGCCGCCACCTTGCGCATGCGGGGATCGTAGCTCAGGTAGCAGCCGGTGAAATAGAGCAGCTCCATCCCCTCGGCGTAGGGCTTGACCGCCAGACCCTTGGCCCACTCGGCCCGCTGCTCCCGATCGCCGCCGAGGGAGTTCCCCTCGGAGGTCAGGCTGGCCACCACCTTGCTGATCGGCGCCACGTTCCCCGGGTAGACGTCGTACTCGGCCGCCAGCTTGCGCAGGGCGACCCCGGCGTGGATCTGGTCGACCCCCCGGGGGCAGCGGTCGACGCAGGTCTTGCAGCTGGTGCAGCGCCAGATCTCTTCCTGGTCGATCTCGGTCAAGCCGAAGGTCGCCTGGCGGATGATCTTGCGCATGCTGAAAACCCGCACCCGGTTCCAGGGGCAGACCACATCGCAGAGGCCGCACTGGTAGCAGTACTTGAAGGAGTCGCCACCCTTCTCCTTGATGACCTCGATGATTTCTTGTTCCGGGGCTACAGTCTCCACGGTGTCACCTGTCCCTTGGCTTTTTCGGCTCTATGCCCTGAAAGATAGTTGCCAGAAATCCTGCTGTTAAGGCTGAGTCGCCATTTCACCCTCTGCGTTCTCTGCCCCCTTCGCGTCTCTGCGTTAAATCTTGCTTCAGGTTTTCGTGCCTTGTTCAGCGCTTGGTCGGCTTGGCCAACTGCGCCACCATATCCATGACCTTCGCCAAGCCATGCTTGTTGACCAGGGCTTCCAGGCCGGTCTCGATCTCCCCCGGTCCCGCGGCGGCGGCTTCGATCACCGCCTCCCGCTCCTCATAGGTCAGGGCGTCGACCAGGCACCACTTGACGCAGAGGGGCTCATCCTCCCCTTCGCACATGTCGCACTTGAGGGGCAGGCCGGAGTCGGGCTCCCGGAACAGGTCCCGGGAGGGGCAGGAGGCGCGGCAGAAGGCGCACTCGTCGTATTCCTTGCCGTCGATGATGTATTTGTCCCGACCGGCGCATTCGGCCACCGCGTACTCGCCGGCGTAGACCGGCACGTAGACATCCTTGAGCGGCTCGTGGATCACCCGGATGCGGGAGCGGGCCGGGTTGTTGCTGCTGTATTTGGGCGAGGCGTGAAACGCTGAGCAGATCACCTCGCAGGCCCGGCAGCCGTTGCATTTATCCACGTCGATCTTGATGGTCTTGATGGTTTTCTTCTCAATGGTCACGGCTTCAGGCCTCCACTCGATTGTCCACCACAGCCTGGTCAGTCTCGGCCAGAATCCTCCGCTGGATGAAATCGTCACAGACATACCCCAGCCCCAGTTCCTGCAGCGACTCCTTGGTCGGGATACCCTCCCGGTTCCAGCCCTTGAGCTGGTAGTAGGCATCGAGCAGCTGCTCTTCCAGTTCGGGGAAGCGCTTCTTCCAGTGGTTTTCCGGCGGCTTCTCGTCCTTGCGGCGCATGCCGCGGCGGATGTTGACCGCCCGCACCAGGGTGCGGTAGCGCTTGGCGGCCTTGGCCAGCTTGACCGGGTCCATCTCGATGCCGGCGCCGGCGGAAATGAATTTCGGATAGTTGTGGATGTGATAGGGCGGCTTCAGCGGGAAGGAGGAGAGACCCGCGCACTGGCCGAGGGCGTCGTCGATGTAATGCATCTGCTCCTGCCAGTCGACGATGTCACAGCACATATCGACGGTCGGATAGAAGGGCATGGAGTTTTCGCCCCGCATCTCCCAGTCGAGGAAATACTGTTTGAACTTCTCGTCGGGGACCTGGACCCAATCCTTGACGAACTCCTCCCGCTCTTCCCGGGTGGGAAAGGGCGCCTGGGGGAACTGCCCCTCGATCTGGGTGATGTTCATCTTCTCGCCGGTGGCGTACATCAGGAAGTAGATGGGATTGAGCATGGAGAGCTTGAGGGGAAGCTGCTCGGTCTTCTTGATGTTGTTGTGGGCATAGGCCTCGGCCCCCTTGCCGATCGCCTTGGCCGCCCAGTAGGTGCCGTCGGCCAGCAGGTTGCCTACCCCTTCCCGGCGCACGATCATGTCGAGCAGGTAGTAGAAGCGCCCCTCGTTGTCGGCCGGCATTCCCGGAAAGTCGGCGTCGCTGAGGATGCCATTCTCCAGCAGCTCCAGGGCGAAGGCCATCACCTGCGGGGTGGAGAAGCCGTCGACCCCGTACTCGGTCGCCTTCTGGGCGATGCGCAGGCCGAACTCCAGGTCCGAGTAGGCGCCCATGGTGTAGGTAAGCTTGGAGAAGCACTTCATCATGTAGGTCGGCAGCCCGGGGAGGGAGATGGTCGCCCCGCACTTCATCGGGCAGTTGTAGCAGCTGATCAGCCGGGTGCGGGCCGACTCCATGGTGGCGGTCCACTGGTGCTCGACCTCTTCGCTCCAGAAATCCTTGCGCCGCTCCCGGGAGTTGCCCCACATGAAATTCTCGGTGTGCCACTTCTCGTCGTGGACCTTCATCTCCTGGGGCGAGCCGAGGCCAGCCAGAATCGGCATGACTCCGGGGATGGGGTTGCTTTCCCGGTGTTTGATATATTTCAGCACATCGTTGCACAGCCCCATGAATTCGGCCGGTTTGGCGACGTTGATATCCCTGGTGCCGCGCACCACGATCGCCTTCACCCCCTTGTCGCCCATCACCGCGCCGATGCCGCCGCGGCTGGCGCTGGAACGCCCCTGCTCGATGGAGGCGTAAAAGACCCGGTTCTCCCCGGCCATGCCGATGGCCGCCACCTGGGCTTTGGGTTCTTTGAGCTCCTGCTTGATCAGCTCGGCGGTCTCGATCGCCCCCTTCCCCCGCAGATGGGAGGCGTCGCGCAGCTCGACCTTGTCATCGTGGATCCAGAGATAGACCAGCTCAGGGGATTTGCCGCGCAGGATCACCTTGTCGTAGCCGGCGTATTTCAGTTCCGGGGCCCAGAAGCCCCCCATCATCGAAAAGGCCATCAGCTTGGTCTGGGGGGAGATGGTGGAGACGATGGTCCGGTTGCAGCCGGTGGCCGGAGTGCCGCAGAGCAGACCGGCGCCGAAGATCAGCAGATTCTCGGGAGAAAAGGCATCGACTTCCGGCGGCACCCGGTCCCAGAGGATTTTGGTGTTGGTCCCCAGGCCGCCGAGATAGAGCTCGGTGTCACGCGGATCGGTGGCAACCCGCTCGATGTTCCCCTTGCTGAGATCGACCTCCAGATTGAACCCTGTCTCTGCGTACCTCATCTCCCTACCCCCTCAGCGGTTCGTCGGACTCATGGCCCGCAATTTGGAAATTCACCAGGCGTTGAAAGCCTTGATTGAAGCGCGGCAACGTCGATACATGTAAATAGGTACCTCAATACCACTTTTAGTGTCAAGGAGAATATAACATCGTTTTCGGAACTTTCAACCCCGCCTTTCAGGGTCGAAATGGGCAGGAAATTGCAGGGCAAACCGGGATTTTTTGCTGCTTGTGTTACAATCGTAGCTCGTGGTACCACAATACCAATTTAGGGTTCTCTTTCCGACGCGACAGCCTCCTGAATTCCAGCCTTCCAGGATACCGACATGACCGACCCAGTGACCATCCGCAATGCCCTGCCGACCGATTTCGAGGTGGTGATCGCTTTGGACCTGTTCGGCGATGCCAAAGAAAAACCGGCCTACTGGCGCGGCATCTTCGATCGCTACGTGATCGCCGGTCGGGATGACCGGATTTTTCTGGTGGCCGAAATCGGCGGCGAGGTCATCGGCTTCATCGTCGGCGAGGTGCGGGCCTGGGAGTTCGGCTCTCCCCCCTGCGGCTGGGTCTTCGCCCTGAGCGTCGCGCCCAAAGCCCGGGAGCGGGGGGTCGGCGAGCTGATGCTGAAACAGCTCTGCAAGCGGCTCAAGCAGGCGGGAATCACCACCGTGAGAACCATGGTCGACCGGGAGGACAAACTGACCCTGTCCTTCTTCCGCAGCCAGGGGCTGCGCTCGGGGCGCTATATCGAGCTGGAAAAACCGATCGACGAACTGGAACTGGGGGCGACCCTATGAAAATGCATAAGGCCAGCCTGTTTGCCCTCTATGCCGTGCTGGAACTGGCCAGCGACCCCGAACGGCAACTCTCGGCCACCGACATCGCCGAGGCCTACGGCATCTCCACCCATCACCTGGCAAAAATCCTCCGCACCCTGGTGCGCTCGGGGCTGGTGCAGGCGGTGCGGGGCGCAGGGGGCGGCTATCGCTTCACCGGGGTGGTCAACCGCACCACCCTGCTCGACGTCATCGAGCTGTTCGAAACCCTGGAGTCGGAGCTCGACACCCCGAACCCCAAGGGGCAGGCCGGAGCCGCGGTGATCGAGGAGTTGCAGAGCATCACCAATGAGATCGACGATCTGACCAAAGCGATTCTCGACACCATCACCCTGGAGACGGCCCTCAACAGCGCCCGCCTACGCGCCAGGGTCGCACCCCAAGGATAGCCCCCGAGACAATACGAATCGAGGCACAGATGCGGCAAGGGTCAGAAAGCACAACAGAAAACACAACAAACATGGGACGGATCGGCGAACGCCCCTACTGGGTTCTGAGCCTGTCGCTGCCGATCAGGGCGATCCATCAGGTCGGCGCGGCAGTGGTGCTCACCGCCTACCTGCTCGACGCCCTCCCCGGCCCGCCGGCCCTCTATCTGTGGATTGCCGTGCTTAGCGGCGGGCTATTGCTGCTGACCGAATGGATGCGCCACCGGCAGATCTTCCGGGAACTGGCGGGGATGATCACCCTGGTGAAAATGCTGCTGCTGGGGGGAGCCTACCACGGTTTTCTGCCGCCGCTGGTGACGGTGCTGCTGGCCTTCGTCGCCGCCTCCATCGGCGCCCATGCACCGAAGAAGATCCGCCACAAACTTCTGTATTAAATCGGCAACAGCGCGGAGGGCGTCATGGAAGAGTTGACCAGCGACTCCTGGAAGAAATACATCAAGAACGGCTACCGGATATTTCTCGGCACCGGCGCGGCCTGTCCCCATACCCTGATCGAGCTGTTTCTGCAATCCGCCGAACAGTTCAGCGATCTGGAATTCGTCTACCTGCTCTGCCTGGGGAACAACCCCTGGGTCGATCCCAAGTACGAGCAGTCGCTGCGGGTCAACACCTTCTTCCTCAACCAGGGGACCCGGGATGCGGTGCGCGCCGGCAAGGCCGACTACACCCCCTGCTTTCTCTCCGAGATCCCCGCCCTGCTCACCGAGAACACCCTCCCCGTCGACATCGCCTTCATCCAGGTTTCGCCCCCCGATGCCCAGGGCTACTGCTCCCTGGGGATCTCGGTCGATATCGTCAAGGCGGCGGCCAAGTCGGCCAAGTACGTCATCGCCCAGCTCAACGACCAAATGCCAAAAACCTTCGGCCAGTGCTACCTGCATCAGGACGAGATCGCCGCCTTCATCCGGGTCTCCGATCCCTTGCCCGAAGTTCTCCCCCCCGACCTGGACGAAACCACCCTGAAGATCGGCAAATACGTCTCCCTGCTGGTGGAAGACGGCGCCACTCTGCAGGTGGGGATCGGCAAGATCCCCGATGCGGTGCTGCACCAGTTGACCGGCCGCCACGACCTCGGGGTGCATACCGAGATGTTCAGCGACGGCCTGCTGCAGCTCTACAACAACGGCAACATCAGCAACCGTTTCAAGGGGATCAACGAAGGCAAGACCATCGTCTCCTTCTGTTTCGGCAGCCGGAAACTCTACGATTTTGTCGACAACAATCCCCACATCGAGTTTCACGGCACCGACTACGTCAACAATCCGGCGGTCATCGCCCAGAACCACAAGATGGTCTCCATCACCAGCGCCACTCAGGTCGACCTCACCGGGCAGATCGTCTCCGAATCGGTGGGCGGTCAGTTTTACAGCGGCATCGGCGGCCAGGTCGATTTTATACGCGGCGCGGGGATGAGCAAGGGGGGGCGGCCGATCATCGCCCTGCCGTCGACGGCCATGAACGGCACGATTTCTCGGATTGTCTCGGAAGTCAGCCCGGGCGCCGGCGTGGTGGCCACCCGGGGAGATGTGCATTACGTGGTCACCGAGTACGGCATCGCCACCATGCGCGGGCGCAGCATCCGCGAGCGGGTCATGGAGCTGATCCAGATCGCCCACCCGAAATTCCGCGACCAGCTCCTCGACGACATGCTCAAAGCCAACAGGGTTCCCGCCTACCACAAGAACACCCCGGCCCCGGTCAAGGAACTCGGCGATACCGAGGTGATCAAGCTGGAGATCAAGGGAGAGGATTATTTCCTCCGCCCGCTCCACCCCTCCGACCAGCTGCGGTTGCAGAGCTTTTTCTACACCCACGACAAGGCGACCCTGTTCCAGCGCTACCGCAAGGAGCCGAAGAAAATGGGAACCGCCCAGGCCTACCGCCTGGTCAACACCGACCTGACCAGGGACATGGCCCTGTGCATCGTCGAGCGCCAGGGCCCGCGGGAGGTGATCCTCGCCATCGGCCGCTACTACCTGCTCGAAGACGGCCTTCGGGCCGAGGCCGCCTTCGTGGTCCACGAAGCGATGCGCGGCAAAGGCTTCGCCAGCCTGCTGCTGGAAAAACTCATCGACATCGCCCGCCAGCGCAAGGTCAAATTCATGGTCGCCAACGTGCGAAAAGATAACCCCTCCATGCGGCGGGTGCTGGAGAAATTCCAGTTCAGCAAGGAACAGGCGCAGGACCCGCTGGAGGTGGTCTATTCGCTGGCTTTGGAGGGATTGGATTCAAGCGAATAAGAAGAGCCCCCCTGTCGCTGACCAAAAATCATGCATCATTCGAGTCATCAAGTGACTCGAATGATGGCAAGAAATGGCTCAATGGCTCTGGAAGATCTGGTGGACTCCGGAATTTTCATCCTCTTTGGAGGAGATCGCTCCGCCGCCTATGAACTCTACCCAACCCTTTATAGATTCCCATTTGTCAGGCTTGCCCCCTCGACCTGCGCCTCGCTCATCGCTGCAATTTTTACAGTACGACTACTTTCGTTGGACCTCTTCCAAAGTCTGACGAAACGTATCGAGGAACGAACCACCAAGATCCACGGCGCGCTGCGCCGCAGTCAGGGCTTCCTCCTGCTTGCCCTGTTCGGCCAGGACATGGGCCAGGTTGTTGAAAGCCATACCGTTTTGCGGTTGAAGCAGGGTTGCCTGACGAAAGGCCTCGGCGGAGCCGGCAAGATCGTGCAGACTGTAGCGACTGTTGCCAAGCCCCATCCAGGCGGCAAAACTCGCCTCCCATCGTTTCAGGGCCGTGGCGTACCCGGTTGTGGCGGCCTGCCACTGCCCGGTCAGCTCCAAACCGGCCACGGCGGAAAGCCACTCCCCTTCGTCACTTCCAACCGGCATCTGGTCCGGCGGCAGAACCAGAAGTCCCCAATAGTCGCTTCGCCGCCAGAGATTCATGAAGGTCCGAGAGCTGAGAATCTCCCTGGCGGTGAGCCCTGAGTGAAGAATAACCTCCCCTTGTTGCTGATCGAAGCCAATCACCACGGCATAGTGCCATTTCGGGTACCAGAAAAAACTGAGATTGACCAGAACGATAACCGGATGGCCGGCAGCGACCTCGGCCAGCAGGGCCTCACTGCCGGTGAGGGGGTAGGCGACCCGGCCATGCCTGCGAGCCGAACCGATCAGGGAATTCTGCAGGCTTCCCTTGAGACCGGGGCTATAGACCTCGGCAGAAAGGTCGGAGGGTTGCACCGCAACCCCACTCCAGTTAAGCACCATGGCCAAGGATGCCGGCCCGCACTGCAATTCATCCTGGGCAAAAAAAGGGACCCCGGCAACCATGGCCCTGACCGGCACATCCGGCGCCCGGGTCAGCGGTCCGATCGGGAGAAGGCCGCAGCCCGGCAGAAACAGGGCCAGCACAAAAAATAACAGACCGGCAATCATCCGACTGCCGGTCTGAGTCAAATGTGAAGTTGCCTGACGCTTAGCGCTGGGCTCTAACAAAGGGGAATACATGGGTGAGCCCCAGAAGATCGGTGATCAACAGCACCACAAAGATGAAAACCACGGCGCCAACCACCGAGCCGACCCCATCACCGCCGGCAGGCAACTGGTCCATAGAATTAGCCATTTTCGCCAACTCTGCAGGGGAAAGACTGGCCACCCTCATTTTGGCCTCGGCCGTGTCAACGCCCTGCTGAACCATCACTTTCTGCACATCCTCACGACCCAGAAAGGCGACAACCCGCTCCCGGTTCGCTTGTTCCTGCTGCACCGCGATCACGGTATTGGTGTCGACCATCTGTGCCTTTGCCGTCTGCACCGACAGGTCAAGCAGAAGAAAGGAACAAACCAAAAAGAGACTCACTGGTTTTAATATTTTCCTCAACATGGATACTTTTCCTCAATCTCAAATGTTTAGTGGAATTTATACCCGGCAGGAATACCCTGAATTGTGTAACTGTACCGGGAAACTTAGCAAAGTCAATGTTCTTGAAATATGCGTCGCGATCAAACATCTCGCGCGCGCTTTGCAGTCGCTGCTATTTCCATTGACGTTTCTGTTTGTTGCTAAAAGTTCACTCACAAGTTGAACCCAAGGGGCACGGCCGTCTTCTATTCCGGCTACATCATGCTGATCAAGGCCTCGATGAACAACCCCGCCCTCAGCGGCGTCTCCGCCATGCTGGTGGTCTCTGTTGCCAGCACGATGGTGCTCGCCCTGGTCACCCCCCTGACCGGAGCCTCCTTCTTTATCCCCGACACCGGCTCTCTCCTGGCTTTGATTGGCGCCGGCGTGGTCAGCACCACCATCGGCTGGTCGCTGATCTCCTCCGCCATCCAAACCATCCCCGCCACCCTTGCCGGGTTGGTGCTGCTGCTGCAACCTACCCTCGCTTTTGTGTGGGATGTCCTCTTTTTAAACCGGCCAACGGGACTGCACGAAGTTTTCGGCATTGTTTTGATTTTGTCGGCGATTTATATCGGGTCGTATAGGAAATGACGAAAGGAGAATGATGACCGGCCTTCTTCACTCTTTTGCCCCACCAAATGCAATGCCTCTCACAGCATTCTCTGCTATTATCTTTTAACCTTTACTAACACCACCCCCCAAGAGAAAACCCGCTTCATTTCTACCACCACATGTTAAGGGAGCGCTAAGTGCCCGAGCCTATTTCTAAGACACACCCGGTTCTTGCTGCCGAACTGCATCCTACAAAGAATGGAGACCTGACAGCTGACGGCCTATTTTTTAACAGTAGTGCGAAGGTGTGGTGGATGTGCAGCCTTAATCCCAAACATGAATGGGAGACAACGGTATCAAGAAGGACTAGACAGGGTAGTGGATGCCTTTATTGTGCAGGGAAAATTGTACTTCCTGAGAATTCTTTAGCAGGACTATTCCCTGAAATAACCACAGAGTGGCACCCTAGAAAAAACTTTGGTATATCAGCAGACACAATACTTCCGAAAAGCAATCGGAAGTTTTGGTGGCTATGTCGAAAGAATCCAACCCATGAATGGGAAACGACCCCGGCATATAGGACAAGTTATTCAACCAACTGTCCAATCTGCAGATCGGCAACGGATAGCACTTTACTATTGCCTCAATATCTAGAATTAAAGAAAGAACCTGAATCCGTGCGAACTCTTCCCGGTTTCCAGTTTTCTCCTCCCGCGTGGGTGAAATCTGGCTCCGGGACATTGTTGAATTGAAAAATCGGCCCTCCGAGGGCCTCTGTCGGCTCCGATTGTTGGC
>Ga0209231_1000240_pt1 | contig 36916 bp, 33 predicted proteins | sample Deesub45470m_DNA_FD_188086 | JGI IMG/M metagenome (GOLD analysis project Ga0209231, IMG submission 188086) | Deep subsurface microbial communities from North Pacific Ocean - 450_OLKR46/470m Metagenome (SPAdes) (version 2) | ecosystem: Environmental > Terrestrial > Deep subsurface > Unclassified ... | reverse complement strand
CATCGAAGTTTTGCTCACCCAGCGGCGCATAGCGTTCCGCCACCAGCTGCCCGCCCTTTGCCAGCAGCAATTTTTTGACTATATCGTTCGCCGTGCGCGGAAACACGTAATCCGAGCCTGTCAGGTAGGCGCGGGGGCCGTGTTGCTGCACCGCCCAGCTCACCATGGGAATGATCTGCTGATTGGGCGCCGCGCCGGTATAGATGATGTTGGGCGACTGTTCCAGCCCTTCATACTGCACCGGATAGAACAGCAGACTGTCATGCCGTTCCACCACCGGCCTGACCGCCTTGCGGCAGGCCGAAGTCCAGCAGCCGAACAGCGCCCGCACCTGCTCTTTGGTGATCAGCCTTTCGGCCTGCTCTGCGCAGTAGTCAGCGTCCGAGCGGCAGTCGCTGACGATCATCTCGATGTTTGCGCCGTTGATGCCGCCTGACAGGTTGACTTCCTCCACCGCCAGCCGCACTGCATCTACCAGAGGCGTTTCGCTGGCGGCCATCGTGCCTGTGAGCGAATGCAGCACACCTATCCTGACGACAGGCTGAGCGGCTGCGCGATACTGCCAGACGAGGAAAATCAGCAGTGCCAGCGCAAGCGTGATGAATAATAAAATTTTTCTGTATTGCATCATTTTTTCTGCCTGGTCGCGACGGCCAGACACAGATCCTGCCATGCTTTCGCCTTTTCCATCGGGCTGCGCAGCAAGTAGGCAGGGTGATAGGTGACGATCAGTGGTATGCCATTATAGTCATGTATCGCGCCGCGCTGGCTCGCAATCGTCGCATCCGTATCCAGCAACGCGGAAGCCGCCGTCTTGCCCAGCGCCACGATCACTTTCGGTTTGACCAGTTCGATCTGACGTTTCAGATAGGGCAGACATGCATGCACCTCACCCACATGCGGATGCCTGTCGTGTTCCGGGCGGCATTTGATGACATTGGCGATATACACCTTGTCAGCGCGCCTGAGCCCGATGGAGATCAGCATGTTGTCGAGCAGACGGCCCGCCTGTCCCACGAAAGGCTCGCCCGACGCATCCTCATCCTCGCCCGGCGCCTCGCCGACAAACAGCCAGTCAGCCTGTTCATCGCCCGCGCCGAATACAGTCTGCGTGCAGCCCGCGCGCAACGCGCACAATTCACAGACCCGCACTTTCTGTCTGAGTTCCGGCCAGGCCACATCGGCCAGCGGTCCGCCTGCAATCTTGAGCTGGAATTCGCGCAGACTATCCTCACCGCTGTCGCCATACGGTGCGGCGACAAAAAGGTCTTCGGCCGCCGCCTCATCCGCACTCGCCGGTGGCTGAACCTCTGCCGGCGGCTCCTGCGCCACGGCAACGGGGTGCATCGATTCCGGCGCATGCCGCCGCACCCACAGCGGGTACAGATTCAATTCGCGCAACATCGCCTCGTGTCTATCCATGAACAGAGCGCTCCAAGTTAATTCCCCTCGCCCGCTTGCGGGACAACCAGCGACTTGGCTGCGGTTGTTTGCAGCCTGGCCGAATGACTATCAATGATGGCTTGGGCTTTAGCCCCTGGCCAGAATTGAGCATCTTTATCAGTTGTCTCATTCAGAGTGCTTGGCGAAGAGGGTAAATCACACGCCATCACCATCGCGTCCTCGCTGCCCGCTTCATTCCGGTAATAGGCGCGCCGCATCCCCACTTCGGCAAACCCGGCACAACGATACAAGGCAATCGCGCCCGGATTCGAGACGCACACCTCAAGGAACACGCGGGACAACTGCTTGGCGCGTGCCACCTCCAGCATTGCCGACAACATGGCCCTGCCCTGCCCCTTGCGCTGATGCGCTGCCGCAACGCCTATCGTGAGCAGTTCCGCTTCATCCACGCCGGGCATCAGCACCGCATAGCTGCATAACTCGCCCGCCACTTCGTCCACCAGACACAGATAGCCGCTCTCCAGTGCAGCGCAGAAATTGCCGCGTGTCCACGGATAGGCCTGCACATCCTGTTCGACGGCCAGCACCGCATCGATATCCGCTGCGCTCATCCGCCTCATAGCTTAGCCAGTAATTTTTCGGCTGCCAGCCGCTCGCGCTCGGCGGTCTTCAGCGCCACCTTGTCGCGCAAATAGAGCGGCAAGGCTGCCGCCGCATCCACACCACGTCCGCCGGCCAGTTGCGCCGCCCCCAGGGATGCGATTGCCGCGGCCTGCGGCACGGCGTCCGCATTCACACCGATCAACTGCCCGCCGTAGCGCGCCTGCAACACCCCGCCAAATTCTGCAAAACCGCTACCCGCGCCGAACCAGTTTGCACCCGGCAATGCGGGTGCCTCCTCGGGCTTGCACAGGCACGGCTCGCAGACCGTCATCCAGCCGTCGGCGGATTTCTCGTAAGCCGCAAAATAAAGCTCGCCCATGCGCGCATCCAGCGCCGCGATCACCCGCTGCCTGCCGGAGGCTTCCGCCAGCGCCAGCAGGGTGCACACGCCCGCCACGGGCAGGCTCGCACCGAATGCCAGACCCTGCGTCACCCCGCAGGCGATGCGCACCCCGGTGAACGAACCCGGCCCTGAGCCATACGCGATGCCATCTACATCCTGAATCCTGAATCCTGCATCCTGCAGCACGGCATCCAGCATGGGCACCAGCAATTCCGAGTGTTTTTGCCCGACCCGTTCGCAATGCTCAAGCACGATGCCGTCCTGCCATAGCGCGACCGAGCAGTATTCGGTGGAAGTTTCCAATGCGAGGATATTCATTTAGATAAAATCAATTTAGTCCACGAAATACACGAAAGACACGAAAAATAACACCCCCTCAAATCGACTGGATGACTGTTCGGCTGAACGCAACAGCCTGCTCTGTATTTGTTCTTGTTCGTGCTTTTCGTGGACATATGTTTTTCTGTTCTTATTCTGCGAGCAGCAAAACTACCGCTTGTGCCGCGATCCCCTCACCGCGTCCGGCATAGCCCAGATGCTCGGTGGTCGTGGCCTTGACGTTCACTGCACTGCGCTCAAGGCGCAAATCATCGGCGATGTGCGCGACCATTTGTGCGATATGCGGCGCCATTTTCGGTGCCTGCGCGATAATGGTCGCATCCACGTTGGCGACGCGAAAACCCTGCCCGCGCACCAGATGCAGCGTTTCTCTCAACAGAATGCGGCTGTCTATGTTCTTGTAGTGCGCGTCGGTATCGGAAAAATGACGGCCTATATCGCCCAACGCAGCCGCGCCCAGCAGGGCATCACAGATCGCATGCAGCAGCACATCCGCGTCGGAATGTCCGAGCAGCCCCTTGTCATACGGAATCTCCACCCCGCCGATGATCAGGCGGCGGCCCTCCACCAGCTGATGCACGTCGAATCCCTGCCCTATTCTCATGTTTATCCTCACTCGACCGTCATTCCCGCGCAGACGGGAATGACGGTGGTTTATTTTTCCCGTTGCAGCAGCAATTCAGCCAGCCTGATGTCCTGCGGATACGTCACTTTGAAATTGCTGGAATCGCCCGCCACCAGCCTGGGATGCAATCCCAGCGCTTCCACCGCCGAGGCTTCGTCCGTCACTGTCTTGCACTGCTGCAGGGCCTGCGCCAGCAGCCCGGCTCTGAACATCTGCGGGGTCTGTGCCTGCCAGAGCAGCTCGCGGTTCTCGGTTTTAAGGATGCGTTGTTCGGCATCGGCGCGTTTGAGGGTATCCGCCACCGGCACGGCCAGTATCCCGCCCACCGCATCGTCGCGCAGCTCGGCTATCAGCCTGTTCAGATGCGCCTGCGTCAGACAGGGGCGCGCCGCATCGTGTACCAGCACCCAGTCATCCGCTTCGATTTCACTCGCCAGCAAGCCGTTCAGCACCGTGTCCGCACGCGTGTGACCGCCGCAATACAGGGTCTGCAGCTTGTCGCCAAATGACTGCCAGTCAAATTCATGGAACAAGGTGTCACCGGGCGACAGCACCACGAACACCGTGGTAATTTCCGGACAGGCGCACAGTGTATTGATCGCGTGAAAAATCATCGGATGCCCGGCAAGCGGCAGATATTGTTTGGGAATGTCATGTCCCATGCGCGCGCCAAAACCGGCGGCGGGGACCAAGGCGTGAAATTCAGTCATGGACGAATTGTAATTGAAAATGACGCCCTGACGTTCGTTCAGTAGTCAGCTAAAATAGCCGCCTGATTGAAACCCGGCCGCTTTCCCGCCGCCAGGCAACTATTACTGCGTTCACTTATCCGAGGACAGAGCGACATGACGACATTAACCCGAAAAATCATCCCGATTGCGACCGGGAGCGTCGATACGGAAGAACAAAACTACTGCGGCAATGATGAACCGTTTGCGCTTATGGTGCTGGGCGACAGCATGGTGCCGGAATTCAATGAGGGCGAGGTCATCATTATCGAACCGGGCAGTACGGCCGCAGCCGGAAATTACATACTGGCCTTTCACAATGAAGAATACATCTTCCGCCAGCTGATGCAGTGCGAGTCCGGCTGGTGTCTGCGCGCGCTCAATGCGAATTACCCCGATGTGCCCATCGCGGATTTATCCGTGGTGAAAGGCATCATCACCCAAAAATCACGCTCGGGCAAACGCAGCGCCTCCAAGAGTTACTGACGTTTCCATGCGTACAACAGTTCGATAAGGTCGCTCCGCTTACAACGGCAGGGCCGCGTTTAATTTATAATGCGCAGCTGTTAGTCTCGTCCCCCGCAATCTGCCATGCTGTTCACATCATCCCATGCCCGCCCCCGCTACACCCAGCTGACCGGCTCATCCGACGCGCTGGCGCTGGCGCAGCTGGCTAAAAAAACAGCGCCGCTGCTGATTATCACCGCCAGCGCGCTGGAGGCACAGCGATTACGTGAGGAAATCCCGTTCTTCGCACCCGAACTGCGCGTGCATCTGCTGCCGGACTGGGAAACGCTGCCCTATGACCATTTCTCGCCCCATCAGGATCTGATTTCCGAGCGACTGGCGACGCTGCATCATGTGCGCAGCCAGTCTTGCGACGTGCTGCTGGTACCGGTCACCACTGCGCTTTACCCCCTGCCGCCTGCGGAATATCTGGCCGCGTTCACCTTCTTCATCAAACGCGGTGAAACGCTGAATGTAGCCGGCCTGCGCGAACAGATGACCTTCGCCGGATACAGTCATGTGCAGCAGGTGTTATCGCCCGGCGAATATTGCGTGCGCGGCGGCATCATCGACCTGTTTGCAATGGGCAGCGTGCTGCCTTACCGCATCGACCTGTTCGACGACGAGATCGAGAGCATCGCCACTTTCGATGTGGACACGCAGCGCACCCTGTATCCGGTGCCGGAGATTCGCCTGCTGCCTGCGCGCGAGTTCCCGCTGGACGAAAAAGGTCAGGCTCGCTTTCGCCAGAATTTCCGCGATCGCTTCGAAGGCGACCCGTCCAAATCGCGCATCTACAAGGAAGTCAGCAAGGGCAACGCCCCGGCGGGGATCGAATATTATCTGCCGCTGTTCTTCGACAAGACCGCCACGCTGTTCGACTACCTGCCCAAAAGCACCACCGTATGCCTGCACGGCAAAGTGGATGCCGCAATCGCTCAGTTCGGCGTGGATGCCGCATCGCGTTACAAGTTGCTCAGAGGCGATCCGCAACATCCGCTGCTGCCGCTCTCCGATCTGTTCATGGACAGCGAGGCCTTCTTCGTCGCGCTGAAACAATTCGCGCGACTGGACATTATGCCTAACCCACCCCAACCCTCCCTTATCATGGAGGGAGCAGAGGACTCCTCCCCTGATAAGGGGAGGTCGGGAGGGGTTACCTGCGCCACTCAAGCCCTGCCCAACATCGCGGTAAACCGCCATGCCGACACGCCGACTCAGGCGTTTGCGCAATTTCTGCAGGATTTCGACGGGCGCACGCTGCTGCTGGCAGACAGTCTCGGACGGCGCGAGATCATGTCCGGCTATCTGCATGAATACGGCCTGAAGGCGGAAGCCTGCGAGGACTATGCCGGATTCCTGAAGAGCCGCAAAAAATTCATGCTCGGCATAGGCCCGTTGCAGAACGGTTTTATGCTGCCCGATCAAAAACTCGCCCTCGTCACCGAGAGCGAGCTTTACGCTTCCCAGCCGCGCAACCGCGCTGCCCGCATCGCAAAAAAGAGCAACATCGAGGGCATGCTGCGCGACTTGTCAGAGCTCAAGGTCGGCGATCCGGTCGTGCACGAACAGCACGGCATCGCGCGCTATCAGGGGCTGGTGCATCTCGATCTGGGCGAAGGGATGGGCGAATTCCTGCTGCTGGAATATCAGGGTAGCGACAAGCTCTACGTGCCGGTGTCGCAACTGCATGTCATCGGCCGCTACAGCGGCGGTGCGGCGGACACTGCCCCCTTGCACAAACTGGGCAGCGGCGCGTGGGACAAGGCCAAGCGCCGTGCGATGCAGCAGGTGCGCGACACCGCCGCCGAATTGCTCAACATATACGCGCAGCGTGCCACCCGCAAAGGCCACGCCTTCAAGCTGACCCCGCGCGACTACGAAGAATTTTCTGCCGGTTTCGGCTTCGAGGAGACCCCCGATCAGGCCGCCGCCATCGAAGCGGTGATCAGCGATCTGCAATCGACCAAGCCGATGGACAGGCTGATCTGCGGCGACGTGGGTTTCGGCAAGACCGAAGTCGCCCTGCGCGCCGCCTTTGTCGCCGTCATGGACGGCAAGCAGGTCGCGGTTCTCGTTCCCACCACCCTGCTGGCCGAGCAGCATTTCCAGAATTTCTCCAACCGCTTCGCCGACTGGCCTATCCGCATCGGCGAGCTGTCGCGCTTCCGTTCCGCCAAAGAGCAGACTCATGCACTGAAAGAAATGGCCGAGGGCAAGCTCGACATCATCATCGGCACGCACAAGCTGATCCAGAAGGGTATTGCCTTTGACAACCTCGGGCTGCTGATCATAGACGAGGAGCACCGTTTCGGCGTGCAGCAGAAGGAAAAGCTCAAGGCGCTGCGCGCGGAAGTGGATATTCTGACGCTGACCGCCACGCCGATACCGCGCACGCTGGCGATGTCGCTAGAAGGACTGCGCGACTTTTCCATCATCGCCACCGCGCCGCAACGCCGCCTGTCGATCAAGACCTTCGTCAGCGCCTACAGTCAGGGCGTCATCCGCGAAGCGGTGCTGCGCGAACTCAAGCGCGGCGGCCAGATTTACTTTCTGCACAACGAGGTGGACACCATCGCCAACATGGCGGAGAAACTCGCCGAACTGCTGCCCGAGGCGCGCATCCGCACCGCGCACGGCCAGATGGGCGAACGCGAACTGGAAGCGGTGATGAAGGATTTCTATCAGCAGCGTTTCAACATCCTGCTGTGCACCACCATCATCGAGACCGGCATCGACATCCCCACCGCCAACACCATCATCATGAACCGCGCCGACCGCTTCGGCCTGGCGCAACTGCACCAGTTGCGCGGCCGCGTAGGGCGCTCGCACCATCAGGCCTACGCCTATCTGCTGGTAGACAGTCTGGACGGTTTAACGGTGCAGGCCAGGAAACGCCTGGAAGCGATACAGGCGATGGAGCAGCTGGGCAGCGGCTTCTATCTGGCGATGCACGATCTGGAGATACGCGGTGCCGGCGAAGTGCTGGGCGAATCGCAGAGCGGCGAGATGCAGGAGATCGGTTTCTCGCTCTATACCGATATGCTCAATGCCGCCGTAGCCTCGCTGCGTCAGGGCAGGGAGCCCGACATGGCGCACCCGCTGGGCGTGACCACCGAGATCAACCTGCACAGCCCCGCCCTGTTGCCCGATGAGTATTGCGGCGACATCCACCAGCGGCTGGTGATTTACAAGAGGCTGGCCAATTGTGTCAGTCAGTCTGACCTGGACGAGATGCATCAGGAACTGATAGACCGCTTCGGCCTGCTGCCTGAACCCGCGCAGACCCTGCTCGACAGCCATCGCCTGCGCATCGCGGCGAAACCGCTGGGCATCTGCAAGGTAGACGCCTCCGACGAGGCGATCCAGATACAGTTCATACCGAACCCGCCTGTCGACCCTATGAAGATCATCACCCTGATCCAGAGCAAACGTCACATCAAAATGACCGGGCAGGACAGGCTGCGCATCGAACTAAAATACCCAGACCTGAACCAGCGCGTGCTGGCCATCAGAAATTTCTTCAACGAACTGAAATAAATCAGCGTTTCCCTGGCAATTGAGCTCATTCTATTTCTTGCAGATTTGTTATCATGGTACTACCTGTCATTGAAAGGTAGCATCATGCAAATCCCCACCATTGAAAAACACCGCACGGCGAATGTAACCGTCAAACTCGAAGAGTCTGACCGCGCCCGTATCAAATTATTGGCAGCGGCAAAGAATCGAACCCCACATTACCTCATGAGAGAGGCCATACAAAAATATCTTGAGGCTGAAGAATCAGAGCAACGGTTTATTACTGCGGCTGAAACATCGCTTAAAGAATATAAGCTCAACGGTTTGCATATTACGCTTGAGGAATTCAGCGCGTGGGCAACGGAACTGAAGGCCAGCCCTGATACGCCTATGCCCATATGCCACGGGTAAAATTATCGCCGCGCGCGCAGTCCGACATCAAACGGCTTTATGATTTTCTTGCGGCAAAAGATACGGCTGTTGCGGGTAATGCCGTGGATGCGATCGTTTCGTCGTTTATCCCACTAACGCGAATACCAAAAATCGGTCGAAAAAAAGACGGCACAGCACTTCGCGAGTTGATTATTGACTTTGGTAGCAGCGGGTATATTGCGCTTTATGATTTTGACGAAGAGCTTGATGAGGTCGTTATCACGGCCTTGCGGCACCAAAAAGAGAATAACTATCAGTAATTGCACGGACGATTCTCTGCGACAGCCCCACTGATGCAGTAGTTACAGCACTAACGAGAAAGCCGTTCCCCTCCTACACTCTACGTTTTTCAGAACAAACACCGCCGGCGATATTCCGCTAAAATACCGCACCGTTTTACCCTCGCCATTCAAACATGAACCTCATCCTCCAGGCCCTACACGACATAACTTCCGCTCAAGTCCAGCATCTTGCCGCCTTATCCGGCGCATCGCACAGCGAGCAGACCGACGCGCGCCGCTGGCGTCTGCGGGAGGCTAAACCGCACAAGGACATTGCAGATTATTGTTTCGCGCATCAGATCGACTACGGTTTCGTGCCTGCGGACAAGACTTTGGCCGACTTCGGCCTGGTGGTGATGGACATGGATTCGACGCTGATCAGTATCGAGTGCATAGACGAGATCGCCGACATGCAGGGGCTGAAGCCGGAGGTCGCGGCGATCACCGAGTCGGCGATGCGCGGCGAGATTGATTTTGCAGAGAGCCTGCGCCGCCGCGTGGCGCTGCTCGAAGGCCTGGACGAGAGTGCGTTGCAACGCGTCTATGACGAGCGGCTGAAGCTGAATCCCGGTGCCGAGATCATGCTGGCCTCACTGAAAAAACACGGCATCAGGACGCTGCTGGTATCCGGCGGCTTTCTGTTTTTCACCGAACGACTCAAGCCGCGCCTCGGTTTGGACTACACCCATGCCAACACACTGGAGATCGTGGGCGGCAAACTCACAGGTCGCGTGCTGGGCAAGATACTCGACGCACAAGGCAAGGCGGAGTGGCTGATAAAAATACGCGACGAACTGGGTCTTGGTCCCGAGCAGGTGATCGCCATGGGCGACGGTGCGAACGATCTGAAGATGATGGCAGAGGCCGGCATCAGCATCGCCTATCACGCCAAACCGGTCGTCAGGGCGCAGGCCAGCTATGCCTTTAATTTCGTGGGGCTGGACGGACTGACGAGATTATTCGCGCGGTAAAAAAGATCCATCGGATTCTGCCACGCGTATCCCTGCCTGACCCGCGCCGAAGCGGGCGCTGAAGACAGGGGCACGGCCTGCCTCTGCACCTCGGTTACGGCCATCTGTTTCTCGGCCCGAAATTGAAAAATAAACTGTTATTTCACTTGCGGCCCCACAGAAAAATCCCTAGAATTAGTTCGCTTTATCTGAATAACCACTACATGTAGTGGTTTTTTATCAGACAGCTGCGGATCAACCAAACCGGGGAGCATGACCATGACGCAAGAGATCAGTATCGAAGTGTTGCTGGAAAAATATGCTGAACCGGGAGAGACCACAGTACAAGACGTACGCCGCCGCGTCGCACGCGGCCTGGCGGAAGCCGAAAAGCCCGAACAGCGCGCCCACTGGGAAGAGGTATTTTTCCTCGCACAGGAAAATGGTTTCGTACCGGCCGGGCGCATCAACTCGGCGGCAGGCCTACCCATACAGGCGACGCTGATCAACTGCTTCGTGCAACCGGTGGGCGATGCGATCTCCGGCGTCACAGACGGCAAACCGGGCATCTACGACGCCTTGCAGCAGGCGGCAGAAACCATGCGGCGCGGCGGCGGCGTCGGTTACGACTTTTCCAGCATTCGCCCCGAAGGCGCACACGTCAAAGGCACCAACTCGCGCGCCAGCGGCCCTATCTCCTACATGCGCGTATTCGACCGATCATGCGAAACGGTTGAATCGGCAGGCGCGCGACGCGGCGCACAGATGGGCGTGCTGCGCTGCGACCACCCCGACATCGAGAAATTCATCAGCGCCAAGGACAAGGGCGATCTGCGCAACTTCAATATTTCCGTCGGCGTCACCGATGCGCTGATGCAGGCGGTGGAAAACGATCAGGAATTCGAACTGGTGCATGCCGCCAAACCCGCTCCGGCGCTGATGGAGGCCGGTGCCACGCAGCGCGCAGATGGCAAGTGGGTGTATCGCCGCGTGCGCGCCGCCGACCTGTGGCGCCAGATCATCGAGAGCACCTACGATCACGCTGAGCCCGGCGTGCTGTTCATCGACCTGATGAACCGCGACAACAACCTGTCCTACTGCGAAGTGATCGAGGCGACCAATCCCTGTGCCGAACAGCCGCTGCCGCCTTACGGCTGCTGCTGCCTGGGCTCGATCAATCTGACGCGCATGGTGAAAAATCCATTCTCGGTGCATGCCGGTTTCGACTACGAGCCGTTCAAGCAACTGATCAGGATCGCGATACGCATGCTGGACAACGTGCTGGACGTGACCGCCTGGCCGCTGCCGGAACAGCAGCTGGAAGCGCAGAACAAGCGCCGCATCGGGCTGGGCTATACCGGCCTGGGCGACGCGCTGGTGATGCTGGGCTTGCGTTACGACACCGATCAGGCGCGTGACTTCGCCGCCGACATCACCCGCATCATGCGGGACGAAGCCTATGCCGCCTCGATCGAACTGGCCAAAGAGCGCGGTGCATTCCCGCTGCTGGATGCCGACCAGTATCTCACCTCCCCGCGCTTCGCCTCGCGTCTACCCGACGAGATGAAGAACAACATACGACAGCACGGCATACGCAACAGCCATTTGCTGTCCATCGCGCCCACCGGCACCATCTCGCTGGCCTTTGCCGACAATGCCTCCAACGGCATCGAACCGGCCTTTTCCTGGTTTTACACGCGCAAGAAACGCATGATGGACGGCACGACCAAAGACTATTCGGTTGAAGATCACGCCTGGCGTTTATACAAAAAACAGGGCGGCGACATGGAACATCTGCCCGCAGGCTTCGTCACTGCACTGGAAATTTCGGCGCTGGACCATATGAAAATGGTGGCCGCGGTCGCCCCCTACATCGACACCGCCATCAGCAAGACCGTCAACGTGCCCGCCGACTATCCCTTCGATGACTTCAGGCATCTCTATACCGAAGCCTGGAAAGCGGGGCTGAAAGGACTGGCAACCTACCGGCCGAACAGCGTGCTGGGTTCGGTATTGTCCGTCACACCGGAACCCAAGAAAGACGAGCAGCCGCAGGATTTCATGTTCGATCAGGACAGGCGCATCGTGCTGGAAGCCACGCCCAAGCCGGCCCTGGCGTCGCTGCGCTGGCCGGGTCGCCCTTCACTGCCGGCCGGCAGCGAGGGCTGGGTGTCACAGGTCGTAAAACACCCGCTAGGCAGCTTCGTCGCCTTTGTATCGCACACATCCAACGGCTGCAACCATCCCTTCGAGGTCTGGGTGAACGGCTCCGAGCAGCCCCGCGGACTGGGCGCGCTGGCAAAATCGCTGTCCATGGACATGCGCACCCTCGATCCGGTATGGATACGCATGAAGCTGGAAATGCTGATGAAGACGGCAGGCGATGACGCTTTCGATATGGCTATGCCGCCCGATGGCGAAATGACGCGCATGCCCAGCCTGGTCGCCGCATTCGCGCATTTGCTCAAATACCGCATAGAACAACTGGGCGCACTGGAAGTCTGCGAGGGCGTAACCACCCCCATGATGGACGCGCTGTTCGCCAGAAAGGAACCGAAGACCGGAACCGACGGCACCATGAGCTGGACCGTGGACATCGCCAATGCGGGCACCGGCGATGACTTCGTGCTGGGGCTGAAGGAACTGGTGCTGCCTGACGGACAACGCCGTCCCTACTCGATGTGGCTCTCCGGCGTGTATCCGCGTGCGCTGGACGGTTTATGCAAGGTGTTAAGCCTGGACATGCGCGTGATCGACCCGGCCTGGATAGGCATGAAACTGCGCAAACTGCTCAATTATGGCGAACCCCTGGGCGACTTCATGGTGCGTGTGCCTGGACACGCCAAGATGGAAAGCTACCCCTCGACCGTGTCCTACGTCGCCAAGCTGATCATCCACCGCTACGCGATGCTGGGTCTGCTCGACGAACACGGTTTCCCGGTACAGCAGATGGGCGTGCTGGAAATCCCCGAAGGCCAGATCAAACCGACCGGCATCAAACCGCTGACCGGCAAACACTGCAAGGAATGCGGCAACGCCACGCTGATCAAAAAGGACGGGTGTGAGTTTTGCACTAGTTGCGGGGCGATAGGCGCGTGCGGCTAATTAACAGCCAAGCAGATGCGGCCCGCATTGCGTGATGACGAAGGTTATATCGCGATGGTGCCTGGCTGGTGAGATCGCGCCGCGCCGCCTCAGGTGGAAGCGGGATTGATGAACAGAGTCTGGGTAGGGTATGCGAACTCAATCTTCTCTTTGGCGAAGCCCTCGAATATCAGCAGATTGATCGCCTGCTGAATATCCATGTACTTGTTGTAATCCGGGCCGGTGACGTAGTAAACGAACTCAAAATCAAGGCTGGACGCACCGTAATCGGTGAAATGGCCACGATCGAAAGTGGCATCTTCCTGTACTTCAACGATTTCTTTTACCATCAACGGCACCCTCTTCAACTGTTCGACCGTGGTCTGATAGACCAGTCCCAGATGGAACACCACCCGACGCCGCCCCATCTTCTTGAAGTTCTGCACACAGGCATTGGTCAACACTGTGTTGGAGAAGACCAGTTGCTCGCCGTTCAGTGCGCAAATGCGCGTGGTCTTGATGCCGATATATTCGACCACACCCATCTTGTCGCCGACAACGATGAAATCGCCGATCTCGAAAGGCTTGTCGAAGAAGATGACGAAATAGCTGAAAAAATCCCCCAATACGGCTTGAGCCGCCAAGGCGACCGCGATACCGCCTATGCCCAACCCCGCGACTACGGCCGATATTTTGAAACCGAGATTGTCCAGCAGAAACACCAAAGCCAGTGCCCAGATCACAAAATTAAGCACGCTGCGTATGCCTTTGAGTTGCCTCTCTCCACCCGACTCAGCCGCCGATTTTCGTATATACAATTCCAGCGCAAAGTTCACCCCTGAGAGCAGGGCTCTGACCAAGATGATAGTGACCAGGATAATCGCCGCAGTACGAAACCCCTGTTCAAACTGCTCTGACAGTGTCAGCGAATGCAGTGAGGCATAGAACACGCCCAGGAACAGCACCGGAATCAATGAACGTTCCGCAACTTTCAACACGAGGTCATCAATCGTTGTCGCGGTATCACCGGCCCATCTCTTCAATTTTTTTAAGATGTATTTATTGCAAACATAGACGCCCGCCATGCCGCCGATAAAGGTGGCGAGCGAGCTCAGATATTCCAGGATGGAGTTGTTAAATATTGTCGTGTCTAATATCTCCTGCATATTTCTCCTAGTAAAATGTTGAGGAACGGGCGTGATTCAGGATGTCATGCAGCGGCGTTCAATCAATCAGCCGAAACAGGATAGCGATGTTTCCGCCCTCCTTTGCGACACGGCTACCCTGGCAAAGTTCCTTCATGCCTCTCTTGCACGCAGTATCACTGGGGGTTCAATACGCCAATTGGCGGAAGCGGCGCTTCGTGATGGAAGCTCGGCACACCAACACGCGTGCGGCGCGATATAAGACGAGCAGATTGGATTTTACAGCTCGGGAACGCGGGTGTTAGAGTCAGCGAATGCGTGTGCAATGCCGACTTGCTATCATCTTGCCATAAAGCCGGCCATTGATGATCAATGGATTTCAGGACGACGCGAGCGATTGCTTAAGCCGCTCCCGAATTTGAAGAGTGAAGGCTGCCGGGACGTTATGGGTTTCCCCTGAACGCAATCAGCACGGCCCAGCTGCCCAGCAGCAGATAGCACAGCAGCGACCACTCGGGGATACCAAATCCGAGGAAGCTCCAGCCCTTCGCCGCGCATTCGCCGGAGCCGTGCAACAACTCTTTCAATACTTTGGCCATCGGCATGGTTTCCAGCATGTAGTCCAGGCCGGGGCCGCAGGCAGGCACCTGATCCGGCGGCAAATGCTGTATCCAGATATGGCGCGCGGCAACGGCGATACCCGTCATGGAAAGCAGGCCGATCAGCGCCGCGTAGATGCGTGCGCCCAGACGTCTTGGGCCGTGCGTCGCGGCGAGCAGAAACAGCACCAGGATGGCGATGAAGATCACGCGCTGCACCATGCACAGCGGGCAGGGGTCCTGATGTTCGATGTATTGCAAATACAGCCCGAAACCCATCAAGCCGCTGGCAAACAAAAAACCCGCCAGATACAGCCAATTATTGGAAATACGCCGCGAGAACACCTTAGTCAGCCTCGTCTATCCAGGTCGCCTGTATCGCCTCCAGCACTTTTTCGCCGCCATGGCCGTGATCGTCGTCGAAACCGTCCAGATCGACCACCCAGTTATGCAGATCGACGAAGCGCACGCTGCGCGGATCGGTGTCGGGGAACTTCTCGCTCAGCGCGATGGCGATATCGCGCACGTCTATCCATTTCATATCAGCCCTCCTTGACCATGTTGATGGTGTACCTGGGTATCTCGACCACCAGATCTCTATCCGCCACCCGTGCCTGACAGGACAGACGCGAGTTCGGTTCCAGACCCCAGGCCTTGTCGAGCATATCATCTTCGAGCTCTTCCGCCGGAACCAGCGAATTGATGCCCTCGCGGATAATCACATGGCAGGTTGTACAGGCGCAGGATTTTTCGCAGGCATGTTCGATTTCGACGCCATGCTGCAATAAGGCATCACAAATTGAGATACCGGCATCCACATTGAACAATGTGCCCCTGGGGCACAGTTCTTCGTGCGGCAATACGATGATTTGCGGCATTACTTGACCTCCAGATCAGAAATATTCTTGCCCGCCAGCGCCTGAGCGACGCTCTTGTCCATGCGCGCCTGCGCAAAACTGACGGTGGTTTCATTCAGCGCTGAAATAGCACGTTTCAGTTCGCGTTGATCGGTGAGCTGCAGCGTGTCGCGCAGCACACTCATCTGCGTCTCGATGCGCGCACGCTGATCCGCTTCCAGCAACATGCCATCCTGTTCCAGCGCGTGCCCGACTGCTTCAAGCAGCTGATTCGCTTCAACCTGATGTTCACGCAAGGCGCGCGCCTGCATATCGTCCTGAGCGTGTTGCGTGGAATCCTGCAACATGCGGGTAATTTCGGCGTCGGACAATCCGTAGGAAGGTTTGACGGCGATAGCCGCTTCGATTCCGCTGCCCATTTCGCGCGCCGCCACATTCAACAGTCCGTCCGCATCCACTTGGAAGGTGACGCGTATACGCGCCGCGCCAGCCACCATCGCGGGAATGCCGCGCAACTCGAACTTGGCCAGCGAACGGCAATCGCTCACCAGTTCCCGTTCACCCTGCACCACATGCAGACTCATCGCAGTCTGGCCGTCTTTATAGGTGGTGAATTCCTGTGCCCGTGCAGTCGGGATGGTGCTGTTGCGCGGGATTATTTTCTCCACCAGCCCGCCCATGGTCTCCAGCCCCAGCGACAGCGGGATCACGTCGAGCAACAGCCATTCATCGCTGCTACGGTTGCCCGCCAGCAGATTGGCCTGGATCGCCGCCCCCAGCGCCACGACTTTATCGGGATCGAGATTGGTCAACGGTGTTTGCCCGAAAAACTCACCTACTGCATGCTGCACCTGCGGCATGCGCGTCGCCCCGCCGACCATCACCACACCCTTGACGTCAGTGACGCTGAGCCTGGCATCGCGCAGCGCGCGGCGCAAGGGTTGCAGAGTGCGCTGTATCAGATTTTTCGACAGGGATTCAAATTCATCCTGAGTCAGCACGTTGTCTATCACCTCGCCGCTGGATAACACCGCCGTGATGCGTGCCTCCTCGTGCTCGGTGAGCTGTTCCTTGGCGGCGCGGGCCAGCGTCAGCAGCAAACGGGTGTCCTGCGGATTGAGCGCGGAAAGTTGATTCTTTTCCAGCAGCCAGCAATGAATACGCTGATCGAAATCATCGCCGCCCAGCGCCGAATCGCCATTCGCCGACAACACCTCAAATACGCCGCGCGACAGACGCAAAATGGAGATGTCGAATGTGCCCCCGCCCAGGTCATAAACGGCATACACCCCTTCGGAAGCGTTATCCAGACCGTAAGCAATCGCAGCAGCCGTCGGTTCATTGAGCAGGCGCAACACGTTCAATCCGACGAGTTTGGCGGCATCCTTGGTGGCCTGGCGCTGCGCATCGTCAAAGTAGGCCGGCACGGTGATCACCGCCCCCACCAGTTCGCCGCCCAGCGAGGCTTCGGCTCTGCTGCGCAACACCTTGAGTATCTCCGCTGAGACTTCCACCGGGCTTTTCACTCCGGCTACGGTACGCAGTTGCAGCATGCCAGCCTGCCCTGCTGCAGACATATCGACGAAGCGGTATGGCAGGCGGCTGGTGTCGCCCACATCGGCCAGTCCGCGCCCCATGAAGCGTTTCACCGAGACTATGGTATTGACCGGGTCGTCGCTCTGCGCCGATTGCGCCGACTCGCCCACTGTCACGCGTCCGTCCAGCGTATATCGCACCACCGAAGGCAGCATGGCGCGACCGTGTTCGTCGTTAAGCACCACGCTGATGCCGTTGCGCACCGTCGCCACCAGAGAATTGGTCGTGCCCAGATCGATGCCCACCGCCAGCCTGTGCTGGTGCGGTGCAGTGCTCAAACCGGGTTCGGAAATTTGTAGTAAGGCCATGAGGAGTCGCTTGTAGCTTGTAGCTTGTAGCTACCCGCTACAGGCTACAAGCTTTAATTATCCAGTTCGTCGTAAGCGGAATCGATCTCTTCCGCAAGTCTTTCCATGAAACGCAGCTTGCGTACCAGCCCGGCGGCAAATGCGTAGTCATGTTCGCTGTCTATTTTAACGGCAAGCATGGCTTCGAGCTCGCCGGTTTCATCCTTCATGCGCGCTTCGAGCTGCCCGAGCGCATCGGCATCGCGTGCCTGCTGCGCATCGGCCACCGCTTCGCGCCATTCCATCTGCGCCATCAGAAATTCCAGCGGCATCGCCGTATTGGTTTCTTCCTGAGTATCCACGCCCTGCAGCGACAACAGGTAGCGCGCCCTGCGTATCGGGCTGCGCAAAGTCTGATACGCCTCATTCACCAGCGTGGAACGCTGCATCGCGACACGCTGTTCTGCATCGGACAAATGTGCCGATTTGTCGGGATGAACCTGCGCCTGCAGGGCGCGGAATGCAAGCTCTAGCTGCGCAATGTCCAGTTTATAGGACTGCGCAATCCCGAACAGTTGGAAATGATTTTTTGGTGTATCGAAGCCGTGCGTCAAACCTGAAAACTCTCGCCGCAACCGCACGCGTCTTTCACGTTGGGATTATTGAATTTGAAGCCTTCATTCAGCCCTTCGCGCGCGTAATCCAGTTGCATGCCTTCAATATAGGGCAGGCTTTTGGGATCGACCAGCACGGTCACGCCGAAGCTTTCAAATTGCAAATCATCGTTTTCCGCTGCATCGGCGAACTCCAGCTTGTACGCCATACCGGAACAACCGCTGGTACGCACCCCTATGCGCAGCCCGACGCCCTTGCCGCGCCTGGCGATGAAATTCTGCACATGCTTTGCCGCGGCTTCGCTCAGTGTAACGCCCATGATTCTTTCTCCGTTTAGCAACTGCCCGTACAGGCCGATGTTTCCACATTTTCGCCGTGTTTGGACTTGTAGTCCGCCACCGCTGCCTTGATCGCATCTTCCGCCAGAATCGAACAGTGTATTTTAACCGGCGGCAATGCCAGTTCTTCGGCAATCTGGGTGTTCTTGATCTGCAGCGCCTGTTCCACCGTCTTGCCCTTGACCCATTCGGTCACCAGCGAACTGGAGGCAATCGCCGAGCCGCAACCATAGGTCTTGAACTTGGCATCTTCGATGATGCCATCCTTGCCGACCTTGATCTGTAATTTCATCACATCGCCACACGCGGGCGCACCCACCATCCCGGTGCCCAGCCCCTCGTCCTCTTTGGCAAACGAACCCACGTTGCGCGGATTTTCGTAATGATCAAGTAATTTCTCGCTGTAAGCCATTTTGATGCTCCTTTTAGTCGCGGAGAAGGGTAAAGAGGGAGAGGGAGAAGAGTGGTGCGCACTGCGCTGATTTTACCCTTCCCTCTTCCCCCTTCCCAGCATTTAATGTGCAGCCCACTGCACGGTGTTCAGATCAATGCCATCCTTGTACATTTCCCACAGCGGCGACAACTCGCGCAGCTTGTCGATCTTGCTCTTCATCAGTGCAATCACGTAATCGACTTCCTCTATAGTGGTGAAGCGTCCTATGGAGAAACGTATCGAACTGTGAGCCAGTTCATCGCTGCGCCCCAGGGCGCGCAACACATAAGAAGGTTCAAGACTGGCCGAGGTACAGGCGGAACCGCTGGAAACGGCCACATCCTTGATCGCCATAATCAGCGATTCGCCTTCGACAAAATTGAAGCTCAGATTCAGGTTGTGCGGTACGCGCTGTTCCATGTCACCATTGACATGCACCTCTTCCATGTCCATCAAACCCGCCATCAGACGATCGCGCAACATTCTCACCCGCTCGTTTTCTTCTGCCATTTCCTGCTGCGCAATGCGGAACGCCTCGCCCATGCCGACGATCTGATGGGTGGCCAGCGTACCGGAACGCATGCCGCGCTCATGACCGCCGCCGTGCATCTGCGCTTCCAGCCTGACTCGCGGTTTGCGCTGTACATACAGCGCGCCTATGCCTTTCGGGCCATAAGTCTTGTGCGCGGAAAACGACATCAGATCCACCTTCAGTTTCCGCAGATCTATCGCTACCTTTCCGGTCGCCTGCGCCGCATCCACATGAAACAGGATACCCCGCTCACGGCAAATTTCGCCGATTGCGGCGATGTCCTGTATCACGCCGATTTCGTTGTTAACCAGCATGATGGACGCCAGTATCGTATCGGGGCGCAGTGCGGCTTTAAATTTTTCTATGTCCAGCAAACCGTTGGGTTCAGGATCAAGATAGGTGGCGCTGAAGCCCTGCCGTTCCATTTCGCGCACGGTATCGATCACCGCCTTGTGCTCGATACGCATCGTGACAATATGCTTGCCCTTGCCCTGATAAAAATTCGCCGCGCCCTTGATGGCCAGATTGTTTGATTCGGTTGCACCGGAGGTCCAGACGATTTCCTTGGGATCGGCATTGACCAGCGCCGCGACCTGCTCACGCGCCAGTTCCACCGCGGCATCGGCTTCCCAGCCGAACGCGTGAGAGCGGCTGGCCGGATTGCCGAATTTCTCAGTCAGGTAGGGAATCATTTTATCAGCCACACGCGGGTCAACCGGCGTGGTGGCGGAATAATCCATATAAATAGGTAGCTTCATTTCGTATCGACTTTCTTTATGCTAAGGGCAAGCGACGAATCGCAAGCAGTTACCTGACTATCTGCTTATTCACTGTAATCGCCGACATTACCGGACTTAGTTTGGCCTGCCCATCCACCAGCTGTTGCAGATTAACCGATGCCAGATAGTCATTGATCTTTTCATTCAGACCCATCCATAAATCGTGTGTGGCACAAGGCCTTCCACCCTGACAATTACCCTGTTCCGCACAATGCGTCGCATCCAGCGCTTCATCAACGGCCAACACGATCTCGGCAATATTGATTTTGGTGGCTATTCTGGCCAGATAGTACCCACCACCGGGACCGCGCACGCTTTCCACCAGATTATTGCGACGCAACTTGCCAAATAGTTGCTCCAGATAGGAAAGCGAAATCCTCTGCCGCTCACTGATAGAAGCGAGTGTCACGGGCCCGCGGCCGCCCTGCATCGCCAAATCAACCATTGCCGTCACAGCAAAACGCCCCTTGGTGGTCAATCGCATATTATTCCCAGCCTCATAAAAACATCATTAACAACTGCGTCCAACGACTGCTGAACATCACGGGAATGAATAATATAATACCTGAATGTTTTAATCAACTATCTTGTTCAGGTGATTAGGATCGAATTTATCAGCCGTAGCACGTTCTTCTTCAACGGGCACGCCCATCTTCTCGAGTTGCTGCAGAATAAAATCAATGCGCTGATCCACCGTCACGCTATGCCCCAGCAAACCATGTATCGCCTTGGACAGAGGATCATTCTGGTCGTTGCCTATACCATAGGCGTCAAAGCCGCTTGTCTTCTTGCGCTCTTCATCGAGAATCCGCGCCGGTATACCTGCCGCCGTGGCGCCTGCCGGCACATCCTTCACCACCACCGCATTTGAACCAATCTTTGCGCCCGCCCCCACCGTAATCGGTCCGAGTATCTTGGCGCCCGCCCCCACCACCACGCCATCGCCCAGCGTGGGATGACGCTTGCCATGACGCCACGAGGTGCCGCCCAGCGTCACACCGTGATACAAAGTGACGTCATCACCGATTTCTGCCGTTTCGCCTATCACCACCCCCATGCCGTGGTCGATGAAAAAGCGCCGCCCTATGGTCGCGCCAGGATGTATTTCGATGCCGGTGAGCGCACGGGTCAGGTACGACAAAAAGCGCGCCAGCCATTTCAGCCTGGCGTGCCACAAGGTATTGGTCATGCGGTGCATCAGCCGCGCATGCAAGCCGGGGTAGCAGGTCAACACTTCGAAAGTGCTGCGTGCTGCCGGATCGCGGTCGAATACGCTGGCAATGTCTTCCTTAAGATTCCTGAACATCTTTTTCCTGCCGGTAACGCGTTTTGAGACGCGCATTGTACTCGGTTGTCACGCTCAGTATTCCGCGCAAAATATTGATTTCATCCGCCTCCAGCCTCGCCCTCGCGTACAGGCGGCGCAAGCGTTGCATCATGCGTGCCGGGTTCTGCGTAGTAAAAAAACCAATCTCCAGCAGGGTCTTCTCCAGGTGTACCAGAAACCCCTCCACCTGCTCATGTGCGGCTGCCTGGTCAGGCTGTGCGACCGGGATATAGTTATGCGAGGCCACCCTCATTTCGTACGCCATCACCTGCACGGCTGCGGCCAGATTGAGCGAAGAAAAACCGGGATCGGCGGGAATATTCACCAGCAACTGCGCGCGGCTGACTTCCTCGTTGGTCAGCCCGGACATCTCGGTACCGAACAGCAACGCCACAGGCTGGGTGGCCGCCTGCTGCAACACCTGCGGCATCGCCTCACGCGGCATCATGATCTGACTGGAAATATCGCGCAGCCGCGCCGTCATGCCCACAGTGAGCACCACGCCTTGCAGCGCGTCATCGATAGAGCCGCACAGCACCGCGTCTTGCAGAATATCATCCGCCCCCGCCGCCATGGCACTCGCCTGCGGATCGGGGAAATGACGCGGATTGATCAGATACAGATGGCGCAGTCCCATCGTCTTCATCGCACGCGCAGCCGCGCCGATATTGCCCGGATGGCTGGTGTGGCTGAGCACCACCCTGACGTTAGTTAAATGATTTTGTTTATACAAAGTCCGTTTCCAACTAAAATACGCGCTGAATTCTCACAGCTCATTAAAAAGGTCGTATCTATGCAACCCATACTGCATCCCATGCTCAACATCGCGGTGAAGGCCGCGCGTCGTGCCGGCAATCTTATCTATCGCAGCACCGACAAGATCGATCACCTCACTATCACCAAGAAGTCCCATGCGGATTTCGTCAGCGAAGTGGACAAAGCCGCCGAGCAGACCATCATACAGACCCTGCTGGAAGCCTATCCCGACCATGCGATTCTAGCAGAAGAGAGCGGCGTTCACGGCAAGTCCGACTTCGTCTGGATCATAGACCCGCTGGATGGCACGACCAATTTCCTGCACGGCTTCCCGCAATTTGCCGTATCCATCGCCTTGCAGCACAAGGGCATTATCACTCAGGCAGTGATCTACGACCCGACCAAGAATGAACTGTTTACCGCCACGCGCGGCCGCGGCGCATTCCTCAACGACAAGCGATTGCGCGTTAGCAAGCGCATCCACATGGAAGACGCATTGATAGGCACCGGCTTCCCCTATACCAACTTCGAGCACATGGACGCCTACATCGGCATCTTCAAGGATCTGATGCAGAAAACATCGGGTTTGCGCCGTCCCGGCTCCGCCGCCCTCGATCTGGCCTGGATGGCAGCCGGTCGTTATGACGGCTTCTTCGAAACCGGTCTGAAACCCTGGGATATTGCCGCCGGTACGCTGCTGATCACCGAGGCGGGCGGCATGGTCAGCGACCTGTCCGGGGGCGATACCTTCCTCAAATCCGGACATATCTGCGCGGGCAACCCGAACATCCATCCATTGCTGCTGCAAGTCATCGCACCCCATCTGACGCCTGAACTGAAAGGCTAGACACCCGCTTTAACGCCGACATGGACACCCTGCTCACGCTGACCATCGCCACTATCGTCATCGTGCTGGTGTTCGAATACACCAACGGTTTTCACGATGCCGCAAACATCATCGCGACGGTCATTGCCTCCCGTGCCATGACCCCGGTGCAGGCGGTTCTGCTGGTCGCCTTCTTCGAATTTCTGGGGCCGTTGCTTGTCGGCACGGCGGTGGCCAACACTATAGGCAAATTTGTCACGCTGGGCGATCTGGACCGCGTCCAGTCGCTGAGCATCGTGTTATGCGGACTGATCGGGGCTATCGCATGGAATCTGCTGACCTGGTGGCGCGGCATTCCTTCCTCTTCTTCCCATGCGCTGGTCGGCGGACTGGTCGGCGTGGTCATGGTCTCGGCGGGAAGCGATCATGTGGCATGGGGATACGAGGAACTGCTGCGCGGCGAACTCAGCGGCGTGAGCAAGATGATAATCGCGCTGATACTCTCGCCCGTCATCGGCTTCTGGGTCGGCTATGCGCTGCACAAAACCATGCTGTTGCTGCTGCGCGGCGCCCGCCCTTCTATCAACCGCGACCTGCGCCGCCTGCAATTCGTCACCTCGGCCGGGCTGGCTTTCTCGCACGGCGCCAACGATGCACAGAAAAGCATGGGGGTGCTGACGCTGGTGCTGCTGCTGGGCGGCTTCATTCCCACCTTCGAGGTGCCGTTCTGGGTGATGCTGGCCTGTTCGCTCACCATCACGGCGGGCATACTCTCCGGCGGCTGGCAGATCGTGCGCACCCTGGGTTTTTCGATCTACAAGATACGCCCGCTGCACGCACTGGACTCGCAACTGACCGCAGCCAGCGTGATTTTCGCCTCATCCGTGTTCGGTGCTCCGGTTTCGACCACCCATGTGGTCGCCTCCTCCATCATGGGCATAGGCGCATCCGAACGTCCGAAGGCGGTACGCTGGGGCAAGGCGGGCGAGATCGTCATCACCTGGCTGATCACCATACCCGGTGCGGCAGCGATGTCCATTAGCTGCTATCTTATTGTTCACGCATACGCATGAGGATGAACTTCACATGACCGCCGCCTCCAAAACCATGCTGGCCATCATTCTGGACAGGGTATTCCCCAGGATGCCGGATTTTTTCCACATGCTGACCGAGCAGAATATCCATGTCGCACACACCGTCAACCTGCTGGTCGAATACATGGAAAAAGGCGACCCGGAAGTCGCCGAGGCGCTCAAACGCAACGTGCATGAGGCCGACCTGATAAAGGTACGCAATCTGCATGAACTCAACGAGGCGTTTTCCACGCCTATAGACCGCGAAGACATCTATCGCGCCATCACGAGCCTGGACGACATCGTGATGTACTGCAAGACCACCGTCCACGAAATGGACGTACTGGGCGTGACCCCGGACAATTTCATGCGCGACATTTCGCGGCATATCAAGGAAGGCGTGGACGCCCTGACCAACGGCTTTGCCAAGCTGGGCAGCACCCCCGCCACGGCCGCGCTGGACGCCGATGCGGCACGCAAGGCGGAACGCCATGCAGAGAAACTGTACCGCATCGCCCTGCCTACCCTGTTTGAGGGAACAGACTACATCAACATGTTCAAACGCCGGGAAATCTACCGCCACCTGACCAACGCCGCCGAACACATGGCGCAATGCGCCAATACGCTGCACGACATCGTAGTCAAGATCAGCTGATCCACCCTGCCATCAAGGACCGACTTGATTGCGAGAGCCAGCAAACTGGCGGCCGCATTCCCTTGCCGCACTACAGCACAAACGTCACTCAGTCATGCAACATTGCACTGTCAACTTATTGTGATTGCGGTTATTATTGCCCCATGTAAAAGGCGCGACATTCCGGGGAACATATGCCGAACAGAAGTGCTTCTGACCAAAGCCGACAGAACTATCACAACATTGAAAAGAATGCAGAATTAGCGCTGGCGGTTTTCAACACCTACTACCGCGCCCACAATCACTCCGGCAAGTTGTACGAGGAATTTCCTGATTTTTTCCTGATAAAACCGGACGTTCTGGCCGGTCGCGAGATTGCGACCCGCCCTTCCGAACAGCTATTGCTTACTGATTGCATCAATCGCGCACAGGCACGCAAGGGCTATGTTGGCGTATCGAAACATCGCAACCCCAAACTGGGATACTACTGGCTTGAACTGTCGGTTGCGCCTTTCATGCTGAGCGATACAGTTACAAGCAACAACAGAGGGGAGTTTTTTTATATCCTTACAAAATTCATCGAATTCACAAAACAGCATCCTAAAATGTACGGCAATGTGACCGCTGACATTGAATCAGACAAGGACGTAGCATTGATGTTTAATGAGATCAACGCAATGGCAGAATGCCTGAACGAAATTCTCGATATTTATCCGGAAAGAATGCTGGTATCTTACAATCCAAAATGGCCGATTAGCCAAGTGAAGGAACTCTTGCTTTCGCTCAAGAACAACGATCAGGATTGGTGTGAATTATTCTTCGAACACCTTATTTATGTGATGGGCAAAAAGTCGATGGGATAATAATTGCGCACAGGACGCCCTCAAAACCCGCCGCAATCTGCGACACCGTCACCCCCCCCTGACAAGGTTAAACCGCAGCTTCCGCCTCAACGCCGACCTATTTCAGCTTACCTGCATGGTCAATAACACTGAAAAAACAGTACCGTTTCAGTGCTGATTAGCCGAACAACCTGCCGAAAAAACCTTTTTTCTTCTCTACGAAGTTGCCTTGCTGAATGTTCTTTTTCACGATTTCAACATAATCCGCATCATCGCGCTTGATATGGTTATAAAGCCATGTGAACAGCATTTTGTGCAACTCGTCCGCCACGTCTTCACCCAAACCAAAACGCTGCTGCAAATTGGCCACCTTATTGACGAATAATTCATGCACTTTTTTGTGTGCCTTCAGGAACGGATAATGCGCCTCCTCCTGCATGCTCTCCTCAAAGGCAAAGTGCGACAACGTATAATCGACCGTTTCATCGATGATTCTGCCTACGTCCTCGCGCTTATGCTTGCTGGTGCGAGCCTCATCCAATTCATTGATGTAATCAACAATACGCTGATGCTGCCTGTCGATCACGTCAATTCCTGTATTAAGATCCGCACTCCAGACTAACTTGGCCATTTCATCACCCCTGTAAAAATTATTTTCCACTCATTTTCCGCTCAGGGAAAACTTTCATTCTTCTGATTAACCCGACTCGGGCTTCTATGTTGATATTTAACATCAGTTTCTATTTAAATTCCACAAGAAAGTAAATAGTTATTAGTCTGAATCAGCAACCTGCTCCCGGAACGCTCCCATATTTTTGTTTTTAAACATCTCGAAACACAACTAGCGCAGCATGGCACTGAAGCACGCTATATGCCAAGCGCCACTAGGAAATTTCCTTCCTTCCCCGTAACAATGTCAACACAGCCATCATTTGTTCGGTTAATATTAACCACCCGATTTGTACGGAATTTTTAACCGCCTGCCGGCCTGAGGAGTTAACATTGAAGACGAGCTTGCCCCTGCAGAACGTGAAGGTACTGCTGATCGATGACAGCAATACCATTCTGCGTAGCGGAGAAATTTTTCTGTCGCAGGCCGGCTGTAGCGTGGTACTTTCCCACGATGGTTTCGACGGTTTATCCAAGGTGATCGACAACCGGCCTGATATTATCTTCATTGATGTCATGATGCCGCGCCTAGACGGATATCAGACTTGCGCCCTGATTAAAAACAATCCGCAATACAGTAATATCCCTGTGATCATGCTGACCAGCAAAGACACGCTATTCGACCGTGCGCGCGCGAAACTGGTCGGCTCTGACCAATATCTGATAAAACCGTTTAACAAAAAAAACTTGATAGAATCAGTTCTCTTGCACATTCAACAACAGGATTCCGGGCATGCCTATTAAAAAAATATTGGTAGTGGACGATTCCGCAACGGAAAGATACCTGATCGGCGAGATATTGAAAGGTCATGGCTTCGAAGTTTCTTTTGCCGAAAGCGGGGAAATGGGCATAGCAAAAACCAAGCATGAAAAACCTGATCTGGTGCTGATGGATGTGATCATGCCCGGACTGAACGGTTTTCAGGCCACCCGTGCGATCACCAGAGATCCTGAAACAGAAAAAATCCCCGTGCTGCTATGCACAAACAAAGATCAGGAAACCGACAAGATATGGGGCATGCGCCAAGGCGCAAAAGATTATCTGGTCAAACCGATCGACCCGGCCGAATTACTCAGCAAAATTACGTCACTAGGCTGATGGTGAATCAGGATAGCCATGGCTAAACGACTGAACCTGCGCGAATTTCAGCAAGACCTGCACAATCGCATGCAAGACAAAAACCGCAAGGGCGGCCATATGTCTTTACTGGGCGTACAGGTTTCCGGTCAAAATTATCTGGTCGAAATGACTGACATAAGCGAAGTCTTGCCACAACCCCCGCTAACACACGTCCCGCTGACCAAACCCTGGTTTCACGGGATTGCCAATGTGCGCGGAACCTTATATTGCGTCGCCGACCTAGCTGACTTTCTCGGACAGGGTAAAGCATCAGGTACTGCCAGCAATCGACTGCTGCTGGTAGCGAATCGCCACGACATCAATGCCGCACTCTTGGTGGACAGGGTGTTTGGCTTACGCGATACAGGCAGTTGGCACCGCGATGCAGTGCAACAAGACTGTTATTTTGACGAGCAAAATGACGTATGGCGCAAGCTGGACGTAGTAGACCTGCTTGAGCAACCAGAATTTTTGCAAATAGGCATATAGCGATACCCCGAGGGAAGAACATGGCACTCAAATTTAAGTTACCGAATCTCATGGCTGGCAATAAAGAGGCTGGCGAAAGGGCCGGCAAATCTATACCAGTGATAGGGCATTTACCCTTTGCGCAGCAAATCCGGACATTGGGTGGCGGAGCCGCACTGGCGCTGTTGCTGGCGGCGATTTTCGTGACGCTGGACTATCGAGCTGCGGCGCATGGCGCGCATCGGCTGGACTTGTCCGGTGAGTTGCTGATGTTGACGCAGCGTACCGCAAAAGATGCGGGAGCGGCGTTGCAGGGTAATCAGACGGCGATTGATGGATTGCCTCATGCGCGTGCGCAAATCGAATCCATCATGCTTGCGCTGGAGCAGGGCGATGACGCTGCGCCAGCTACCAGCGGTGCGCCCCGGGTGGCATTGGATGCGCTGACTCCGATCGTGAAGCAGGTCGTTCAAAACATCAAGGATATCGAGAGTGGACGTCCGGCGCTGTTGACGGTCGCGCGTGCGCTTGAGGCTGACGAAGAGCTTGGTCCCGAAATACGTGCTGCGATGGCGCAGATGCCGGCAGGAGAGAGTTCAACCCGTTTCGCCATGCTGGTGGAGCGTCTTGGTAAGGATTCTGCCAAGATGCTGGAGGTCAACGTGAGCAACGAGATGATGGCTGATCTGAGTTCGGACACCCTTGAGGCAAGTGAATTGCTGGACAGTTTCGATCACAGCAATCCGGCGGTCGCCAAGGTCGTGGATATGTACGAAGGCTACCGCAACTCGATCTATGCGGTTATCAGTCAGGCGCAATTCCTGTTCGGTGCGAAACGAGGTGCGGCAGCGATCTTCGATAGCGTGTCCATTACGGATAATGGCGCTTTCGTGACAGGGGTCGAGTCGCTGAAAAAAGCGTATTCGGAATCGCTGCAGAATCGCTGGACGGCCTACGCCATGACGCTGTCGGCCGCCTTACTGATTCTTTTCACAATCCTGATCGCCCAGGCTTATCTGGCTGATGCGCGTCATCGCGCAGCATTGTCGGAAGCGAGCAACAAGCAGAATCAGCGTGCGATTTTTCGCCTGATGAATGAATTGAGCGACCTAGCAGAAGGCGATTTGACTGTGCGAGCAACGGTAACAGAAGACATTACCGGCGCCGTTGCCGACTCTGTCAACTACACCACAGAAGAGTTGCACAAACTGGTTTCCAGAATTACCGAAGCAGCCGAACAAATGGGCATGGCAACACGGGATTCGGAAAAAATGGCACAACGCCTGCTCGCTTCCACACAGATGCAGGTCAAGGAAATCACAAGCGCAGAAGAATCGGTAAAACTGATTTCCCGTTCAATCAGCGAAGTGGATACAGCCGCGATCAAGGCTGCGGAAGTTGGCAGACAGACACTTGCGGCAACCAATCAGGGATCCGTCGCCGTACGCAACGCCATTGCCGGCATGAATGACATTCGCGAACACATTCAAGAAACCTCAAAGCGCATCAAGCGACTCGGCGAAAGCTCTCAGGAAATCGGCGAAATCGTGGATTTAATCTCGGACATTACCGAGCAGACCAACGTACTGGCGTTAAATGCAGCTATTCAGGCCGCATCGGCGGGTGATGCAGGACGAGGTTTCTCAGTCGTTGCCGAAGAGGTGCAGCGACTGGCAGAACGTTCAGGCGAAGCGACCAAGCAGATCGCCGCGCTGGTTAAAACCATCCAGAGCGATACGCAGGATGCGGTGGCTGCGATGGAAAAAAGCACCTTGGGTGTCGTGGAAGGTGCCAAACTTTCAGAAGTGGCAGGGCAATCTCTCAAAGAAATTGAACTTGTATCAAATGAACTGACTGCGCTGATCAACAGCATTTCGGTCTCCACTCAAGTGCAAACAGAAATGGCAGACGAAGTATCCACCGTAATGCAGGATATTATGAGCATTTCCGAACAGACAACCGAAGGCACCCGCCTGACTTCAGACTCTGCCGCCAGATTAACCAGTTTGGCAGTGAGTTTGAAGGGCTCGGTAGCCAGCTTTAAACTCTGACTATGCCAAGCCGGAATTCATTTGACATAGCATCGCTTTCCGTTGTAAAGCCCGGCATGCAGGAGGCGCTGAACAGCGTAGCAGAGCGCCTCACTCAATTTTTCGACTCGCCGACATTCAATGTCTCCGTTCTGAACGAGGCATGCTTGGAGTTGCACCGCATTCAGGGGGTGCTCCGTATGATCCGACTGGAGGGTGTCGCTGTATATTGCGATGAACTGGAACGGGCACTCGCTGAACTATCGGCCAATCCCGGCCTGAATTCCGCACTCTATCGCAGCGTCCTGCAAAGTGCCACAAGCGCCCTGAACGACTACCTGAATGAATTGATGAAAGGAGCGCATAACGCCGCCCTGCGTTTGTTTCCGCACTACGAGGCGGTACAACATCTGCGTGGCATGGAAATGTCATTCGAGCAGGATCTTTTCTTCCCCAACTTGGACCTACCACTACCGGACACACTGCTGAACCTCATCCAGCCGGACAATGCACCTGAAAGCATCAAGACATCGCACAAACAGTATCAGCGAGGACTGATGCTCTGGTTGCGGAACAAGACCGAAACGGACACGGTGCCGATGATGCAACTGGCGCTGGACAACATACTGACCTGTTCTCCCGAAAATGAAGGACGCGCGTTCTGGTGGGTCGCAAACGGGCTGCTCGATTGCATGCGAATGGGTAAGTTGACAGCGGACATACGCGTCCAAAAGTTATTGGGTCTGATAGAACGGAAAATGCGGGCCGTTAACGACATCACCACGGCCAATGTACAAACAGCGCTCAATGAAATGCTCTACATGATCGGCTGTTGCCAGTCCGCAACAGCGCGGACCGAGCATATCAGATCGCATTATGAGCTTGAGCGGTATTTACCTGAACACAAGGGCCTACCCGGAATACGTCAATCCTGCGGGCAATTGCGTGAACACATGCGGGAAGCCGAAAAAAACTGGGAACACTGTACGGAAGGGGACAATGAAGCGTGCAATAAGTTTATCGGACAACTCGAAAAAATTGCTCATGCAAACGATCAGATAGAGCACAATCCCGCCCAGTATCTTGCACGGAAACTTGAAAAGTTTGCAGACACGTTACGCGATACGGAATACGCGCGCCTGGCAGCGGAAAATATCGCGATGGCCTTACTGCTATGGCACAACGATATGGCCCAGTGCGAAGGTGCGGATATGCAGTTCCAAAAGCACTCCCATACCCTGTTCGACCATATCGATGCTGCGATCAATCAAAGACCGGAAGATACACGACAATTGATCAGTGCCTACAAACTGACAGAGCAGGATAACGTTGTCACATCACTATCGAGGGAAATGCTGGAAAATCTGCAACTCGTCGAACAGGGCCTGAATGCTTTTTTCAGCAATACGGAAAATCGTGATGAGCTGCCCCGGCTGCATCAACTGATAGTCCAGATACGCGGCGGCTTGCATATTCTCTCTCTGCTCGTTGCCGAAAAACTGTTGCTGGAAATACAGAATGTTGTGCTGCGGTTTGCGGAGTCCGTCCCCAAACCAACTGAAACCCAGACGCTGGCCCTGGCGGTAAGCGCACTGCACGAATACTTTCAGATTCTGATGCGAGGACAGCAAAACAACACAACAGCCCTGCATGCCGCGCTGAACGCCCTGCTCGAATTTCATGAACCTGTTGCAGGAACGAGCATAGAGACCCCATCCTCAACCAGAGAAAATCAGGAATTGCTGGATATATTCCTGGAAGAGGCCAATGAAGTGCTGTGCATCATGCGCAGCAACATTGAGATACATCATCTGCACCCCGAAAATCCAGAACCGCTGCTTACCATCCGACGCGGTTTCCATACCCTTAAGGGGAGCGGTCGCATGGTTAACCTTAACGAGCTTGCTGAAGTGGCCTGGACTGCCGAACGCACCCTGCAGCTGCAGGACGGCAAATCCGCCAGCCCAGCCCTGCTGCGTTTTATTACCGATGCCGTACATGCCTTTGAAAAATGGGTTAACGAACTCGAAAAGCACGGTCATGCCAGCATCTCGGCAGACTACCTGACCGAACAGGCGCTAAAAATTGATGCCGGAATTACCGTCATCCAGCCCACAGTCGAGGCTATCGAGGACACTGAAAAACCGATAAAACTCGGCTCGGCACGCATACCGCCCGCGCTGTTCAGGATTGCCAGCGAAGAGGCATCTCAAAACATACTCGCGCTGCGCAGACAGTTTGAAGCAATGCTCGCCATTTCACCCAAGCTGGTGCAATACGACTTCATGCGTGCGGCCCACACCCTGGCTGGCGTAGGCCAAAATCTGGCTGCCATGCCTATTGTCAATCTGGCAAGCGCACTGGAAAACTGGTTGCAGGCACGTATCGACACGACGGCGAGCATCAGCGATCAGCAAGTACAGATGCTGGAGGAATCCATTGTTGTTCTCGATGAAATGGTTCAGCATATTTGCAGCCGACGCTTTCCGGATGAAAATGGCGAACTGGTCAATCGACTCTTGATCGACAGGGTCATTACCGAGACCAATGAGGCAGAGCAGTCTGCGGCATTGCCCAGCCCGACGTCTGATATCGGAACAAACGCCAAAGATGATGCAAATCCGGCCAATCCAACTGAGGTGAATGCCGACTCCAGCGCCGATGAAAGCCCGAAACACTCACAGGCTCGCGAACAACCTGCCATTCTTCGCGATGATGTGGACGAACAATTACTCCCAGTATTTCTGCAAGAGGCTGATGAACTATGCGGCAGCATAGGCCGTTGCCTGCGCCTTCTGCGCGAGATGCCGGAAAAAGATCCGCAACAACTCAACCGCCTGCTGCACACCCTCAAGGGCAGCGCTCGCATGACGGGTGCAATGCGCATCGGTGGCATTGCTCACGCAATGGAAGGCCTATTACTGGGCGAAGTCAATACTGCACTTTGCGATGCGCTGGAAAACGACTTTGATCGTATCAATATACTGCTGGAAGAATTACGTAGCGGCAAGACGCACAATGATGATGCCGAGCACAAAGAGGATTCACAGGACATATCGGATGCGCCTTACCATGCCGTTGCCGAACGCTCCATCAACATGCTGCGCGTACGTTCTGACGTCATTGACTGGCTGTTTAATCAAGCGGGCGAAATCAGTGTTACCCGTTCGCGTATGGAAACCGAATTGCGCGCCTTCAAGGAAGGACTGCTGGAATTGACAGGCAGTGTAACGCGTTTGCGTAAACAATTGCGCGAAGTAGAAATCCAGGCGGAAAGCCAGATGCAGGCACGCGTTTCATCATCCAGTGAAAAAAATGAACAGTTCGATCCGCTCGAATTCGATCGCTTCACGCGCCTGCAGGAATTGACTCGTTTTATGAACGAGAGCGTACACGACGTGCAGACCGTGCAGCAATCTCTGCTCAAGAATATTGATGAAACAAATTCGGCAATGTTTGCACAAACCCGGCTGAACAGGGAACTGCAACAGAACCTGATGAGCGTGCGCATGGTTCCGTTCGGCAGCATGAGCGAGCGCCTATATCGACTGGTACGTCAGACAGCCAAGGAATTGAACAAACGCGCCAATCTGGAATTGACCGGCACGGCTGTCGAACTGGATCGTAGCGTACTTGAAAAAATGACGGCGCCTTTCGAACATCTGTTGCGTAATGCGATTGCACATGGTCTGGAAAGCGAGCAGCAACGCGTAAACTGTGGCAAAGACGCAATTGGCGAAGTGCGTTTAAACCTGTATCAGGAAAACAATGAGGTGGTTTTTGAATTCAGCGATGATGGAAGAGGTCTGGATTTTGCTGCCTTGCGTGGGCATGCCGTTTCAAAGGGACTGATCAGCGCGACGGATGACACCGTCAGCGAAGATCAACTGGCACAGCTGATCTTCGTGTCAGGTGTTTCAACTGCAGACGAAGTCACCGAAGTCGCGGGGCGCGGAGTCGGCATGGATGTTGTACGAAGCGAAATCACCGCAATGGGTGGACGTATCGATGTCAACTCCCGTACCGGACAGGGAACTCGGTTCACCATCCATCTGCCGCTCACACTTGCACTCACGCATGTGCTGATAGTGCGTTCAGACGACACACTGTACGCCATCCCGTCCACCATGGTCGAACAGGTTCGCCAGGTCAAGTCAGCTGCACTGCAGGCTTTGTACACGGAAAACAAGGTAGAGTGGCAGGATAAAGTACATCCTTTGCACTATCTGCCAAGGCTGCTCGATGACAGTGAACATTCACCCGAGAGCCAGCCTTACAATCCCGTGTTGCTGTTACGCAGCGGCAGTCAACGCATAGCCTTGCATGTGGATGAAATGCGTGGCAATCACGAAGTCGTGGTCAAAAACATCGGCCCGCAACTGGCGCGTCTGCCCGGCATTACTGGTGCCACCGTACTGGGTAATGGAAAAACCGTTCTGATCATCAATCCGGTACAAATGGCTCAACGCATCGCCAGTCGTAAAATACACAAAACTGCACCGATTGCGCTGCGTGTTCTGCCGATGGTCATGGTAGTGGACGATTCGCTAACGGTGCGAAAAATCACCACCCGCATGCTGAGCCGCGCCGGATATCAGGTCGTTACAGCAAAAGACGGAGTGGATGCACTGGAGAAGCTGAGCGAAACTACTCCCGATGTGATGCTGCTGGATGTGGAAATGCCGCGCATGGATGGCTTTGAGTTAACCAGGCTGTTGCGTCGCGATGCACAAACGAAGAACATGCCGATTATCATGATTACCTCGCGCACCGCAGATAAACACCGCGACCATGCCTTGAAACTAGGCGTGAATATCTATCTGGGCAAACCTTATCAGGATGACACCTTGCTGGAGTTGATTGCCGGATTTGTCGGCGCGCAGGACTCACCAGTCCCGCAGCCATAAATCATACGGATTTCTGCATATCGACAGATCGTTGACCGCCACGACCTTTCAGACCGAAATGCGGAAGTATTAAGCCGGTTTTCCCGACCCTCTAAAGCACTACAAGATAAATGACCGACGCCGAAAAACACACACCGATGATGCAGCAGTTTCTGCGCATCAAGGCGGAACACCCCGACGGCCTGCTGTTTTACCGCATGGGCGATTTTTACGAGCTGTTCTTCGACGATGCGGTACGCGCCGCAAAGCTGCTCGACATCACGCTGACGCAACGCGGCAGCTCGAACGGATCACCGATCAAGATGGCCGGAGTGCCGTACCACGCCGCCGAGCAATATCTGGCCAGGCTGGTCAGGCTGGGCGAGTCGGTGGCGATCTGCGAGCAGATAGGCGATCCGGCCACCAGCAAAGGCCCGGTAGAGCGCAAAGTGATGCGCATCGTCACGCCGGGCACCCTCACCGATTCTGCCCTGCTGGAGGAAAAACGCGACAGCCTGCTGCTGGCCTTGCATCAGCGCCACGGCAAACTGGGGCTGGCCTGGCTGAATCTGGCCTCGGGACAATTTTTTGTTTCTGAAACGTCAGCCGACAATCTGAGCGCCGAACTGGAACGCCTGCAACCCTCGGAAATCCTGCACGCCGAAAATGCGAGCCTGCAAAGCCACTACCCTGTCGCCTGCAAGCAACTTCCCGCCTGGCATTTCGAACTGGATACGGCGCGGCGCGCGCTATGTCAGCAATTTTCCACACTGGATCTGGCCGGATTCGGCTGCGACGATTTCGGCATTGGGCTGGAGGCTGCGGGCGCGCTGCTGGGCTACGCCAGACTGACACAAGGGCAGGCCATCAGCCATATCCGCAGCCTGCAGGTGTACAGCGCGGATCAGTACGTGCGCATGGATGCCGCAACCCGGCGCAATCTGGAGATCACCCAAACCCTGCGCGGCGAGGCATCCCCCACCCTGCTCTCCCTGCTCGACACCTGCGCAAGCAACATGGGCAGCCGGCTTCTGTCCCACTGGCTGCACCACCCGCTGCGCGACCGTGCAGTTCTGCGCGCGCGCCTCAATGCAGTCGGCACGCTGAATGAGTTATTTCATGAGGTGCATCAGCAATTGCGCCCCTGCGTGGACGTAGAGCGCATCACTGCGCGCATCGCGTTGCGCAGTGCGCGTCCGCGCGACTTGTCCGGCCTGCGCGACACGCTGCTCAGCCTGCCGCAACTGCACGCCACCCTGGCCGGCTGCGACGCCCCGCTGCTGAATACGCTGACCGATGCGCTGCAAGCCGATGCGCATCTCGCCGCCATCCTGGTTGACAGCCTGCGCGCCGAGCCGTCTTCCGTGTTGCGTGAAGGCGGCGTGATCGCCGACGGCTACGATGCAGACCTGGATGAGCTGCGCGGCATACAGACCCACTGCGGCGATTTCCTGCTGGCACTGGAAACACGCGAACGGGCGCGCACCGGCATTTCGACTTTAAAGGTGGAATACAACCGCGTACACGGCTTCTACATAGAAGTAAGCCTCGCGCAAAGCGTCAGGGTACCGGATGACTACCGCCGCCGCCAGACGCTGAAGAATGCCGAGCGCTACATCACGCCGGAACTGAAGGCTTTCGAGGACAAGGCGCTGTCCGCCAACGACCGCGCGCTGGCGCGCGAAAAAATGCTTTACGAACAACTGCTGGATCGGCTCTCACCATTCGTCCCGCAGCTGCAGCGCATCGCCGCCGCGATGGCCGAACTGGACGTGCTCGCCACCTTCAGTGAACGCGCCGCCACGCTGTACTTCAGCGCGCCGCAATTTGCAGACGACGCGCAGATCAGCATCACCCAGGGCCGCCATCCGGTGGTGGAAGCACAGGTGGAGCGATTCACGGCGAACGACACCGAGCTTGCCGACCATCGCCGCATGCTGCTGGTCACAGGCCCCAACATGGGCGGCAAGTCCACCTACATGCGCCAGGTCGCGATCATCGCACTGCTGGCCCATGTCGGCTGTTTCGTCCCGGCGCAACAGGCGATATTGGGCGAAATCGATCAAATATTTACGCGCATCGGCTCATCGGACGATCTGGCCAGCGGACGCTCCACCTTCATGGTCGAGATGACCGAGGCCGCCAACATCCTGCACAACGCCAGCGAAAAAAGCCTGGTGCTGGTGGACGAAATCGGGCGCGGCACCTCCACCTTCGACGGACTGGCGC